>Ga0315336_1000202_pt1 | contig 231924 bp, 239 predicted proteins | sample ASW5metaG_FD_204512 | JGI IMG/M metagenome (GOLD analysis project Ga0315336, IMG submission 204512) | Ammonia-oxidizing marine archaeal communities from Monterey Bay, California, United States - ASW #5 | ecosystem: Environmental > Aquatic > Marine > Intertidal zone | place: USA: California...
GCCCCCAGCCCCTTCCAATTTCCCTGGGACCACCATATCCTGCGGTCGATGCAGACATTAGGGCTATTGATTGAGCCTCGCGCGTGCTGAGCCGTCGCTTGGACGTCTTGGGCGATGGCCCGTTCGCACGGATCGCCACCCTGCTTGATGGGATTCCGCCAAACGCATCCAAGCCGGTGTTGGATTTGTCCCTGGGCGAGCCGCGCCATGCGTTCCCGGATTTCGTCGGCGATATTCTTGAAAAAAACCGCGCCCTGTTGGGCCGGTATCCGCCGTTGCGGGGCACCCCGGAATTTCGCGGCGCGGCGGCAGGTTGGCTGACTAGGCGTTATCACCTGCCTCAAGATTTCATCGATCCCGATCGGCATTTGATAATCTTGTCGGGCTCCCGCGAAGGCCTGTTTTTGATCCCCCAGGTGGTGGTCCCCGATCCTGGCAGTCACACCAGGGCTGCGGTGCTGATTCCCAACCCGTACTACCCCGCCTATGCCGGGGCAGCGGTCTGTGGCGGCGCTGACCCAGTGTTCGTGGATGCCGACCCGGACCAGGGCCATATGCCGGACTACGCAGGTGTCGGGGAAGAAACGTTGGAGCGCACGGCGCTTTGCTATGTGTGTTCCCCGGCCAATCCCCAAGGGACCATGGCGGGGGCGGACTATTTGGAAGGCCTGATCCGATTGGCCCGCAAACACGATTTCCTGCTGGCAATGGATGAATGCTACGCCGATATCTATGACAACACGCCGCCGGTGGGGACGTTGGAGGTTTGCGCCAAAAATGGCCTGGGATTAGAAAACCTGGTGGTGTTTCATTCATTGTCCAAACGATCCAGCGTTCCCGGCTTGCGGTCGGGGTTTGTGGCGGGGGACGAACGGGTGATTAACGCGTTTGTCCAACTGCGGGCCTATGCTGCGGCATCGGTCTCCTTGCCGGTGCAGGCGGCCTCTGCGGCCCTGTGGGCTGACGATGATCACGTGGAAGACGCCCGCCAGTCTTATCGGGACAAATTCGATTTAGCGGAACGGGAACTGGCGGGAAAGTTCGAATTCTATCGGCCCCAGGCGGCGATGTTTTTGTGGTTGCGCACCGGGGACAGCGAGGCGGCAGCCACGGAATTGTGGCGCAACAGTTCTTTAAAAGTCATGCCCGGAGGCTACCTTGGTAACGGTAATAACCACCCGGGCAACGATTATGTGCGTTTGGCCATGGTCACGGACATGGACTCAACCGCCGATGCCCTGCAACGCATCAACAGCACGCTTTCATAACGGATGACCCAGGACACCAGACGCGAAACCTCAACCCTGCTGCCCGCTGGTGCGGCGGAATTTTTCCGCAAACGGGCGTCGGAAATCACCGCCGCGGTTTTGGCGACCACGGGCGGTCTGCTGGCGGTGTCGTTGGGCAGCTATTCCCCTGACGATCCTAGTTGGAACAACGCCACCGCTCGGGCGGCAGAAAATATTGCCGGTCTGCCCGGTGCCTATGTAGCCGACATTGTAATCCAAACTTTGGGCGTGGCCGGGGCCTTGGTCCCGGTGCTGTTCGCGGCCTGGGCATGGCGGCTGTTTTCTCACCAAGGGCTGCCCCGGGTGTGGCTGAACCTGACCCTGGTGCCGCCGACCTTGTTGTTTGCCGCCGGGTTTGCGTCGTCGTTGGCTGCCCCTGGCGGCTGGCCCATCGAAGCCGGTCTTGGCGGCTGGTTGGGGGATTTATTGTCCACATCCACGGCTGCGATGGGTTTAAAGGCTGTGCCGGGTGTGCCGCCCCAGATTTGGGGTTATAGCCTGGGGGCAATCGGCCTGGCATTTCTGTTGTTCAGCTTGGGGCTGGCCCCACGGGAATGGTGGGCGATGGCATCGGGCGCTGGCCGCGGAGTCCGGGGTCTTGCGCGCCTGGGCGGCCGTGGTGTGAAAGCCACCGCTCTTGAGGCCCGGTCGATGGTCCGGGGCCAGAAATCCGATCACCCCGTTCGGGCCCCGGTGACGAAAACGCCCGCCCGGGCCGAACCAAGGTTTGGCCCGGTGTTGGCCGCCCCGCCGCCGCCGGTGTTCCAAGACCCTGTTCCACGGCCAAAACCGGCAGCTCCGGCGGAGCGCGGCGCCCCGTCGCGCATTGCCCCTCGGGCATCGTTATTGCGCAAATCCAAACGGGCAAAATCTGATGCGCAACCGGCTTTGGATTTGGATGCCTCCAGCAATTTCCAACTGCCGCCGTTGTCGTTGCTTCAGGGCCTTGGCCGCACCACCCGTCGGGCCGAATCCCTGAACGACGCTTCGCTGGAACAAAACGCCCGGCTGCTGGAAAGGGTGCTGGGGGAATTCGGCGTCCAGGGGGGAATCGCCCGGGTTAATCCCGGCCCGGTGGTGACCCGGTACGAATTGGACCCGGCACCGGGCACCAAAACCTCCCGGGTCATTGGCTTGGCCGACGACATCGCTCGGTCCATGAGCGCTATTTCTGCCAGGGTCGCGGTGATCCCCGGACAAAATCTGATCGGCATCGAATTGCCGAATTCCAACCGCGAAATGGTGCTGCTGCGCGAGCTGTTGTCGACCCCGGAATACGAAAGCGCGTCGGGCAGTCTGTCATTGGCAATGGGGAAAAATATTGCGGGTGAGCCCGTGGTCGCCGACTTGGCGCGGATGCCGCATTTGCTGATTGCTGGCACAACCGGATCCGGCAAATCGGTTGCCGTGAACACCATGATCTTGTCCTTGCTGTACCGGCTGACGCCCCAGCAATGCCGGTTGATCATGATCGATCCCAAGATGCTGGAATTGTCGGTGTACGACGATATTCCCCATTTGCTGGCCCCCGTGGTCACCGAGCCGGGTAAAGCCGTGGTGGCTCTGAAATGGGTGGTGCGGGAAATGCAAAATCGCTATCGCGCCATGTCGTTGCTGGGGGTCCGCAATGTGGCGGGCTATAACCAGCGGGTTTCCGAAGCCATGGTTGGCGGTGGCAAGCCAACTCGCACCGTGCAAACTGGCTATGACCCGGAATCGGGCGAGCCGATGTACGAAGAACAAGATCTGGAATTGAAGCCCCTTCCGTTCATCGTGGTGGTGGTAGACGAAATGGCCGACCTGATGATGGTGGCTGGCAAAGAGGTAGAAGCGGCAATTCAGCGCCTGTCGCAAATGGCCCGGGCCGCAGGCATTCATCTGATCATGGCCACCCAGCGGCCGTCGGTGGATGTCATCACCGGCACCATTAAAGCCAATTTCCCCACCCGGGTGTCGTTCCAGGTCACCTCGAAAATCGACAGCCGCACCATCCTGGGTGAACAGGGGGCGGAACAACTGTTAGGCCGGGGGGACATGTTGTTCATGGAATCCGGTGGCCGCATCCAGCGGGTACACGGACCGTTTGTGTCGGACGAAGAAGTCGAGCGGGTGGTCAAGGCCTTGAAGCGCCAAGGCCAGCCCGATTATTTGGACGAAGTCACCGAAAATCCGGAATCCGAAGCCGACGCAATTGGTTCCGGTGGTGGCGGCGACGATGGTGATGCCCTGTACCGGGATGCTGTGGCATTGGTGTTGCGCGACCAACGGGCGTCCACCAGCTTTGTCCAACGGCAATTGCAAATCGGCTATAATCGCGCCGCCCGGCTGATTGAGCGCATGGAGGCCGAGGGCGTGTTGGGCCCACCCAATCGCACCGGCAAGCGTGAAATCCTGATGGAAAACTAAGGCCCGTGCCCTTCGCACAACTTCTGGGTTTTGCCTTGGTGGTGGCTTTTGGGTTTGGGGCCTTGCCCGCCCAGGCCGAATTGTCCGAACAAGATTTGGCCAATGTTGCCCGGGTGGAAGCCTATTTCAACGCTATTACCACGCTCAGTGCGCAATTTTCGCAAATTGCCCCGAATGGTCAGGTGGCCCAGGGCGACTTTTATCTGCGCCGCCCCGGTAGACTGCGGTTCGAATACGCGCCGCCGGTCCCGTTGCTGATCGTTGCCGATGGCTTTCGCCTGATTTTGTATGACCACGAACTGGGCCAAGTGAACGCTTGGCCGGTGGCGGCCACGCCTTTGGGACCGCTGGTGGCGGGCACAGTGGATTTCATCAATTCCGGTCATGCCTTTGCCGTGGAAACCGAACCAGGAATTTTGCGCCTGACGTTGGTCGATCCCGACCGCCCCGATGATGGCTTGATTACCCTGGTGTTCCGGGACGATCCGCTAGAGCTGCGCCATTGGGAAGTCACCGACCCTCAGGGGCTGGCGACCGTGGTGGTTTTGACCGGCATGCGCATCGACCCGGATTTGGAACCGGAATTGTTCGTGTTCACGGATCCGCTGGCCGAAGAAGAGGTGGAGGACGACCCTGACCTCTTTCCGTGACGACGAAGACGCGGCCTTTGATGGCCTGGAACGGTTGCTGGCGGTGGAACGATTTGGCGCCGGGCTGGACTATGTCCATTGGTTCGCCAACGTCGGCCGCCCGTTGGACGGCACCGACATCCAATCAGCTGAAGCCTATTTGACCGCAATGGGGACGGTGGATGTCACCATTGGCTTGGTTCCCGATTGGGAAGCCGCAGCCGAAGCCGGGGAAAGCCCGGGGTTCAACACTCCCTGGTGGGAAGCCGAAGAAATGCTGCGGGCCGGGCTTACGGTCCAAGCCCTGGAGATCGTCGACGAAAGCGAATTCAATTTGGCTCTGACCCGGTTGACCGAACGGGCGTCACAATCCGCCACCCAGGCCGCCGAGGAAACCATCGCCTTGACCGGGGTGTTAGACCCCGAATTGATCCGTGCGGCGGCGGGGGGGGCGGTTCAGGCCTGTCATCAGCGGGCCTTGGTGGATTTGGCCACCGAAACCGTTGGTGGCGAAGGCATTAGTAGCGAAGGAAATGGCGACGAAGAAATCCGCGATGAAGACTTTGGTGTGGAAGATGCCGCCGGCTTCGGTGCCAACCATGCCTTTGTCTACAAATTCGCCCTGTTCGAAGCGGGCCGCTGGCCTATTTCCGTCACCGGCGGCACATTCCATTTGTTTTGACGCCTAAATCCGCGCCAGGGCCCATTTCAGGCTGGTGCCACCGGCTTCCACTTCGGCGGAAATCGTAATTTGTTCGGTCCGGTGCACCTCGCCTGGGGCTCCCAGATAAACACTTTCTTCCAGGGCGATGACGCCCCCTGCCGCGCGGAATTGCCAACCCTGGCCGTTGGCGAGCTTTAGCAAGGCGCCATCAGTGGTGTGCGAGGCATGGACATCGGGATGCAAATGAAATCGTGCCGTAATGGGCAACCCAACCCGGCCCTCCGTTCTGGCCCCCTCGATCACGTCTTCGCCCCGCAACTGGCCACCGTCGGCGGAAAGATACAGACGCCTGAGGTGGTACAGACCGGATCGCGCCAAATAGCCATCGTGTTCCATATCCAACCACAAATTTCCGTCGTCTTCTTTGCGGTGAACGCTCACCATCATGGGCCCGAGCCCCAGGCCGTCGCCGGAAACCTGAGATGAATTGGTATTGCCGACGGTGACGGTGGAATGGGCGGCGGTGGCCCGGGACGCTTGCAACCAATTGCCAGTCCGGTGGCCGCAGTTGACGATGATACGGTGCTTGGCGGCGGAAAATTCAAATGACAAGGTCCCGGCGTGGGCGATCCCGTCGAAGGGTGCGGCTGGCGGTTTGCCGGCTTCAACCAGGGCGATGGATTTGCCCGCCATCATGCGCTCGAAGCCGCTGTGGGTGGCCACGGCTAACGGCCGTTTGGATTGGGCCCCTGGGCCAAAACACACATCCAAGATTTGATCGATGCGCGGGCCGTCGTCTTCGGCTGATCCGTTGAACAGAGCCAAACCGCCGTCGCCGTGGCGAAAAAATGCCAGCATTGGCGCCATCCGGCCAATGGCCTCGGGCACGCCGCTGGGCACCAAAAATCCCGCAGCCTCCAATCCCGTGTTTAACCAAATCAGTTCCCGCAAGGCATCTAACAGCGCAGATGGATTGCGCGACGCATGGCCGCCGTCTGCCATGACCTGGGCTGAGACTTCGGCAGAAACATGGTGGACCAAATTGTTGGCGCGCTTACCGGTGGGGTCCAGAGCCACCCAGGCCATCATCAAGCCACCCAGGGCGCCCAGCCGGTCAGCTCCAGGTGGGGCCATGGACCAAGCCCGGCCCAGATGCCGGGCTTGGCGGTCCAATGCCGCCATAAACATCTGGTGAAACGGTGGGTCGGCGTCTTCCAACAAAAACCCGGCGTGGCTGGTCCAGGCCATCAGCCTGCGGCCCATGACTTCCGGCGCCCAGGTCAGGGCATCGAACTCTTGGTTGGCCAAAATCCACGACCGCACCAATTCCTGAGCGCCTTGGCGGGCGGCGGCACCGCCCCCCGCGCCGAAATGTCGCAACCAGCCAAATGACGACGCCTGGCGCTGCCAATCCGCTGATGGAGCGGTTTGGCTCCATGGGGCCTGTTTGGAAAGGCTCATCTCCACCCCGGCAAAGCGATAGCGCCCTTGGAACATATCGTTGGCAACGGCTGGGTCGCCGGGCCATGGGTCGGCGGGCTGGGCGGCCAGATCGGTGGGTCCGGATCGCGGCAGGCTCAGTCGGTAAAAAGACGTGGCGAATAAATTGCGCATCAGCCCGTCGCGCACTTGGCGCAAGGGCCCGGGTTTGCCGGGCGCGGTGGGTCGTGGCTCTGGCGGCCGAAACGGCGGCGGTCCTGCGGTAAGACCGGTGGTCAGGTCAGATGGTTTTGGGCCGGCTCCGGGCGCGGCCGGGGCGGGGTCGTCGGTGGGGTCTTGAGTGCGGTCAGGGGGTCCGGTCAAGCGACGCCGCGCAGCCGTTCAATGTTGCCGCCATAGGCGTTTGGCCCGCCGGTAAAGGTCGCGGTGCCAGCCACCAACACATCGGCCCCCGCTGCGATGGCCAGGGGTGCGGTTTCAAAATTGATGCCCCCGTCCACTTCCAGATCGATGGGTTTGTCCAAGGTGTCGATCATCGCCCGCAACGCTTTCAGCTTTTCCAGTTGGCTGGTGATGAATGCCTGGCCGCCAAACCCCGGATTGACGCTCATGACCAGCACCAAATCCAAATCCCCCAGCACATGTTCGATGGCCGATATGGGGGTCGAAGGGTTCAAGGCGGCGCCGGCCTTTTTGCCCAGGCGTTTGATCTCTTGAATCGTGCGATGCAAATGGGCCCCAGCTTCCGGGTGCACGGTGATGATGTCGGCCCCGGCGTTGGCGAAATCTTCCAGGAATAGATCGATCGGCGAAATCATCAGATGAACGTCGAACACCTTTTCGGAATGGGGCCGCAAGGCCTTGGTGACCCCCGGTCCGATGGTCACGTTGGGGACAAAATGGCCGTCCATGACGTCCACGTGGACATAATCGGCACCCGCGGCGTCGATGCGCCGGATCTCTTTGCCCAGCTCGGCAAAGTCGGCGGACAAAATGGATGGGGCAATGCGAATGTTTTGCTGCATGGGGCGCAGTCTGTACCAGCAATGTGTTGGACCGGCAAGGCGAGGGTGGATTTAGGCCCTGCGACGCAAGCGCGCGGCGAAAAATCCGTCCATACCCCCCTGGTCCGCCAGATGACACGGCAATGTGCGCAAATCGCCCCGTTCGGTCAGCAATTCGTTTAAGTCCCCGACCTCATCTGGGCGTATCGCCTCCCGGGAAAAGTCGGGGCGGGCGGCCAGAAAGTCCTCGATCTGGTCGATCCCTTCCCGCGGGTCCAGGGAACAGGTGCAATACACCAGCACGCCGCCGGGCGCGACCATGGCGGCGGCGGCCTGCAACAGTCGGGTCTGAACCCCCGACATTTTTTCGGCACTGGCGCGGTCTTTGGCCCAAGGAATGTCGGGCCGCCGCCGGATCGTGCCGGTGGCGGTACACGGGGCGTCCAGCAAAACGCCATCGAACGGCTCCGGCGGGCTCCAAACGGTGGCGTTTTTGGCAATGACTTCCGCCGACAGCTTCAGCCGGGCCAAATTTTTCCGCAAACGCTTCAATCGGTTGGCCGAACGGTCGATTGATGTGACCGCCGCGCCGGAAAAGCACAGTTGTGCGGTTTTGCCCCCCGGGGCCGCACAAAGGTCCGCGATTCGGGCGTTGCCGGGGTTTTCCAGAGCCCCCAACAGCAGACGGGCGGGGATCGATGCTCCGGTGTCTTGGATCCACCAATCGCCGTCATCGAAGCCTGGCATCTTGGGTACCGGACCGGCATCCATCACCCGCACCGACCCGATGGGGGTGACGGATCCACCAAGGCGTTCCGCCCAGCCATTCGCATCCGTTTTCACAGTCACATCCAGCGGCGGTTGGTCCAGATGAGCCAGGGCAATCGCACGGGCGTTCGATTCTCCGTAAGCCCCGGTCCATTGGGCCCACAGCCAGTTGGGGGTACAAAGTCGGGGGGCGTCCTGAGCATCTGTGATCGCCGTGCCCTCGCGGGTCAGGCGTCGCAGCACAGCGTTGATCATCCCCCGCAAGGTGCTGCGTCCGGCCAAGGCAACGGTCTGGTCCACAGCGCCGTGGGCCTTGGTCCCCAGAAACAAAAGCTGCGCCGCCCCCAATCGCAAAATTTCGCGTTCCTTGCGATATTTCGGGGCCAGGGGATGATCCAGGCATTTGGCGATGGCGTTGTCGATTTGTCCGCGTCGCCGCAAGGTGGTTAAAACCATCAACCGGGCGAAGGCTCGGTCCCGGGGATCCATCCCTGCGAAGTGTTTTGCCTCCGCTCCGTCAAATGCGGGGTCTAAGGGATTGCCTGTGGCAACGGATCCCAGCACCGTCAAGGCCGCCACCCGCGCGCCGGTCAACGCGACACCACTTTTGTAAAAGTTCTTGTTTCATACACCATACAATCGTTTTATGTTCATGGCCTATGCAATGTCGGGATGCTGAGCTCCGACCGGCGATCGTGAGAAATACAGGAAAATTCTACCAAATTTAGGGCTCAAACCAGGCGAAGTCGATGGCGAAGTGCGGGGATCGCATCGTTGGGGGTTGTTACCATTGCCGGGTTAGTTTGGGCGGCAGAGATCTTACCCGGGCCGATCCTTGCTGTGGTGACAGAAGTGGTTGACGGCGACGCCATCGGCGTTCGGGCACGCATATGGCTGGGCCAGGATGTTGAAATTCAAGTTCGCATTTTAGACATCGATACGCCGGAATTGCGCGGCCACTGTGAAAAAGAACGATCGTTAGCACTTGCCGGCAAGGGACCGGGTGGTCAGCCAAGCGTTGGGCGAGCGGGTTCAGATGTGGGACCATTGGATACGGTAAATATGCCGGGCGCATCACCGCCCGGGTCACCCTGGTTGACGGTGCCGATTTGGGCGCTGACCTGATCAGTGCAGGTTCAGCACGACCGTGCGATGGGGTGCTCGGGGGGTCCTGGTGCAAAATCCCCGCTGACGGAGCCTAGAGCCAAATTGTCCTAACCCATTAAAAATTGGGGCTAATTTTCTTCCGGTGGCGCGTACCTAGGATCCCGAGCTCGGGCAATCAGGGCTTCGAATGCGGCTTGGGATCGCCGGGTCGCCAGGGGGTCGTTCAGCAGGCGCGAATACACATGATAACCGAGAAGAATGGATACCACGTTGAACGAAATCTGCCCCGGATCCAATGATTCGCGGAAATGGCCCTCGCCCATGGCCTCTCGGGTGGCGTTTTCGATGGATTGCAACCAGTCTTTTTGCACCCGCGCCAAGTAATACCGGCAAACACCCGGACGGTCGTCCAGTTCTGCAGTGGCGGCAAAGAAGAGGTCGCCCCCAGACAGCTGTTTCAGGTTGGCGTACCGCAGCCAACCGTCGAACAAAGCCCGCACCCGAGGCTCCCCCGGTTTCGATCGGCTTGCTGGAACCAGAATATGTTCTGAAAATAATGCCGCGCCAGCCTGAAGCACGGCCAGGTCCAAGGCTTCCTTGGTACCGAAATGGGCAATCAAACCGGATTTAGAAAGCTCGAGCTCTTTCGCCAGCCCGCCGATGGTCAGACCCGCCAATCCGGACTGGCTGGCAATACTGACCGCCCGTTCTAAAATTGCTTCGCGTGTCTTGGCACCCTTGCCCATCGTCGTTTCTGGGCACCCCAATAATGGCTAGAACGTTCGTACTTAAAAGTTTTAATTCAACACGTTTAGCACGAACGCCCGTTTACAACCAGTCCGCTGTCGAATGGCCCGCCCCGGTTAAAGTAGGAACGATCGGTCTTTTTACAAGGCAGCCGACATTCCAACTGATGGCGGACCTAGTCTGCTCGGTTTACCCGTGTCTCGACCAGGTCCTCGACCACCGCCGGATCGGCCAGCGTGCTGATGTCCCCAAGATTGCTAAAATCGTCGGAAGCGATTTTGCGTAAAATCCTTCGCATGATCTTGCCCGATCGGGTTTTGGGCAATCCGGGGGCCCATTGAATCAAATCCGGCTTGGCAATAGGGCCAATTTCTTTACGGACCCAATTACCCAGTTCGGTCCGAAGATCGTCATCGGCTTCCACCCCGGTGTTCAAGGTGACATAGGCGTAAATGCCTTGGCCCTTGATTTCGTGGGGATAGCCTACCACGGCGGCCTCCGCCACTTTGGTATGGGCCACCAAGGCGCTTTCGACCTCGGCCGTTCCCATGCGATGGCCCGACACATTGATGACGTCGTCGACCCGACCGGTGATCCAGTAATAGCCGTCTTCGTCCCGGCGCGCGCCGTCACCGGTGAAGTACTTTCCGGGGTATTGAGAAAAGTACGTTTGTTCGAAACGCTCGTGATCCCCGAACAATGTCCGCATTTGGCCGGGCCATGAGTCGGCTATGCACAGCAGACCAATGGCTTCACCTTCCTGGACTTCACCGGTTTGATTCACGATTTCCGGTCGTATGCCGAAAAATGGGTTTGTCGCCGACCCGGGTTTCAGGGCGGTAGCGCCGGCAAGTGGCGTGATCAGAATTCCCCCGGTTTCGGTTTGCCACCACGTATCGACAATCGGGCAGCGGCCATCGCCAACTACCCGGTGGTACCACAGCCAGGCTTCTGGGTTGATTGGCTCCCCTACCGAACCTAACAGTCGTACGCTTTTACGCGATGTGCGGGCCACGGGCTCTTCGCCTTCTCGCATCAGCGCGCGGATTGCTGTTGGCGCGGTATAGAAGATGTTGACCTGGTGCTTGTCGCAAACCTGCCAAAAGCGCGACGCAGTGGGATAAGTAGGAATGCCTTCGAACATCAGCGTCGTCGCACCGTTGGCCAAGGGTCCGTAGACGATGTAGGTGTGGCCGGTGACCCAACCCACATCGGCGCTGCACCAATACACGTCGCCATCGTGATAATCGAAAACATATTGGTGGGTCATCGAGGCATAGACCATATATCCGCCAGTGGTGTGCAACACGCCCTTTGGCTTTCCGGTGCTGCCCGACGTGTAAAGAATGAACAGGGGATCTTCAGCCCCCATGACCTCCGGTGGGCAGTCCGCAGACGCCTGTTCCACCAGATCGTGGTACCAAACGTCGCGGCTTTGGGACCATGGAACGTCGCCGCCAGTGCGCCGAACCGTCACCACATGCTTGACAGTTGGGCAAATTTCCACCGCGTTGTCGGTGGCGACTTTCAGCGGAATTGTCTTGCCCCCGCGAACGCCTTCGTCGGCGGTAATCACACACGTGGATTGGCAATCCTGAATGCGGCTGGCCAAAGAATCCGCCGAAAACCCGCCGAACACAACGGAATGTGGGGCGCCGATCCGAGCGCAGGCGAGCATCGCCACCGCGGCTTCGGGGACCATCGGCATGTAAATGGTCACCACATCACCCTTGGCGCAGCCGAGGTTTTTCAGGCCATTGGCAAGTCGGGAAACTTCTTCGTGGAGTTCTTTGTAGGTGAGCGTGCGGGAGTCATTGGGATCGTCGCCTTCCCAAATGATGGCTGCCTGATCGCCGCGGGAGTCCAAATGGCGATCCAGGCAGTTCGCTGCAGCATTCAGAGTGCCGTCTTCGAACCATTTTATAGAAACCGGCCGATTGAAATCGGTGTTCTTGATTTTCGTGTATGGGGTGATCCAGTCCAGGCGCTTGCCTTCCTCGGCCCAAAAGCCCTCAACTTCCCCGACCGAACGATTGTACATTTCCTGATATTTGCCGGAATTTGCCCAAGCCCGTTCGGCCCATTCATCGATAACTGGAAAAATTTGATCATCGGACATGGTGACCCCTTCCCAAAAAACAAACCCAACGGACTTCGCCGAGGGGAATTGGGCTTCAGTATCCTATGATTCGCCGGGCCCGGCGATCAGTATCTTCCCGTCCCTCACAACGACAGGAATCGGGGTCAGTCGCGACCCGGGGCACGGGCCACTGACACAGGCACCATTCTCCATTTTGAATTGTGCTCCATGGGTGGCGCACTGGATCAATGTTTTGGACGAATCCAAAAAGTTCTCAGGGGTCCAATTCAACGGTGACCCGGCGTGGGGGCAGGAATTGAAGTATCCCCAGGCTTCTGCGCCTTTTCGCACGACAAACATCTCGAACGGCGTGGGTGGGTCGCCAAATATGAACTCCCGGCCCCCAGGATTTGGGATGTCTTCCAACCGACACAAAAAGGTCCCGGCATCGGGAACATTTTGATAGGGCAAGGTGATCAAACGGGTCACTTGGATGGCCTGTTCACAAGGTCTTGGCTTCCAAGCCGGTCCCAGCAGCCACCCGCCACCTGCGAATGGTGATGCTTTCGAACACCCCGGCGGCCACATAGGGATCTTTGGCCATGAAGGCCTCGGCGTCCGCCAGCGACTCTGCTTCAACGACAATCATGCTGCCCGTTGGTTCATCTGATTCGCTCAAGAAAGCCCCTGCAATGCGGATCGACCCGGCATGGTCTGCGATATGGGCCAAATGATCAGGCCGGGCCCCGGCGCGCGCTTCGGGTTGGCCTGGCCGGTCAATGGCAGTGATGACGTACAACATGTGCTTGCTCCTGTTGGATGTCCAAAATTTTTTTACGCCTGCGGGGCGAAGGGGGAAATGAGGTTTAAAGGGTTTCGGAACGAAAGGGCCGGGACAACAGCTCATGGATCACTTTGCCAATGTCTGTCCCGTGATTCACAATCGCATCCACGGCGGCGCACAGGGGCATTTCGACCTCCAGTTTTTCCGCCAACGTCATGACGGCACTGGCCGTCAACACGCCCTCGGCCACCGATGTTCTGGCGCCCAATATGTCCCCCAGCGCTTGGCCGCGACCCAGGGCCACGCCCAAACTTTGATTGCGGGATTGGGACGACGTGCAGGTCAGCACCAAATCGCCCATGCCGCTTAGACCCATCAAGGTATCTGCCTTGGCCCCCATTTCCCGGCCAAGGCGCATCAATTCCGCCATGCCGCGGGTGATCACAGCGGCGCGCCCGTCCTCACCAATTTCACGCCCGGATACGATGCCGCTGGCGATGGCGAACACGTTCTTTGTGGCACCGCCAATTTGAGCGCCGATCATGTCGCTCGATTCATAGGGACGAAACGACGGGGATCCCAACGCCTGGGTCAAGCCTTCACCCACGTCCGGATCGCCACAAGCCAAGGTCACTGCAGTGGGCAGACCGGCGGCCACTTCCCCCGCCAGGGTCGGCCCGGACAAAACCGCCAAGATAACGTTGGGCAATGCCTCGCTCATAACCTCGCTCATCAAGGCGCCGGAGTTTTGCTCGATACCCTTGGTGCAGATCACTGCCGGAATGCCGTCGGCCACATGCGGGGCCAAGGCGCTGCAAACGGCGCGCATGTATTGAGCGGGGACCGCCAATAACAAGGCATCGGAGTTCGCCACCTGGGCCAAGGCAGCCGTTGCAATCAAGGCCGGGTCTAAATCCACATCGGCCAAGAACGGATTGCGGTGGTCGTCGTTGATGGCGCTGACCGTGTCCATTTCCCGGGCCCAAATCTTGGTGGACGATCCAGCGCGAATCGCCACCATCCCCAGGGCAGTGCCCCACGCCCCAGCGCCCACGACGCCGATCTCTGAAAACGATCTAGTCATGGGTCAGCCTACATCAGTTGCCCGGGGGGCTGGCAATTCGTCCAGGGGCCAGCGTGCCCGGGCGGGAAATTCTAGATCGTCGGTCAGCCCGGCTTCCAGACGCTCGACCCCCGCCCAGGCGATCATCGCGGCATTATCCGTGCATAGTTCCATTGGCGGCACGGTCAAGGAAAAGCCTTGGCTCTCGGCTAAACCGCCTAAGCGCGTGGCCAAAGCCTGGTTGGCGGCAACACCACCAGCGACGACCAACCGATGGGGGCCGGCGTGCCGATCGGTGAAAATTTCCATGGCGTTTGATGTGCGGTCAGCCAGCACATCGGCCACCGCAGATTGGAACGCCGCTGCCAAATTTTTCACGGCTTGACCGTCCATGGGCCCTGCTTGTTCCACTGTTCGGCGCACGGCGGTTTTCAGGCCGGAGAACGAAAAATCACACCCCGCACGCCCGGACATGGGGCGCGGCAAGGGGAACCGATTGGGGTCTCCCTGTCGGGCCGCCGCTTCGATTTCCGGCCCGCCGGGATAGCCAAACCCCATCAACCGCGCCGCCTTGTCGAAGGCTTCGCCCACAGCGTCGTCGATGGTGGTACCCAACAATCGGTATTGGCCAAGGGTTAGCGCCTCCACCAATTGGCAATGGCCACCGGTCACCAGCAACACCAAGAACGGGAATTCGATATCGTCGAAAAGCCGGGCGGAAAGGGCGTGGCCTTCCAAATGGTTGACCGCGATCAACGGCTTGCCCGACGCCAATGCCAGGGCTTTGCCGGTGACCAAGCCCACCAAAACGCCGCCGATCAGGCCAGGCCCCGCGGTGGCGGCGATGGCGTCCATGTCACCTAAGGCCAGATCGGCCTGGGCCAAGGCGTCACGCACCAAGCCATCCAAGTGTTCCACATGGGCGCGGGCGGCGATTTCCGGGACCACACCGCCATAGTCCTGGTGATCCGTCAGTTGGGAATAGATCAAACTGGACCGCACAACACCGTCGCTGCTGACCACGGCGGCGGCGGTTTCGTCACAACTGGTCTCGATCCCCAAGACGTACATTGGCGGGCCGGGCTCTTGCGTTTTCCGATCACGGGATTTAGAGCACTAAGGACCATGCCGACACAATCTCAGAACGACCAGAACAACCAACACGGTGACAGGATCCGGGTCGGCACCCGGGCCAGTCCTTTGGCTTTGGCCCAAGCCAACGACGTGATCGTGCGGCTGGAGGGCGCCGGGTCCGTGGCCACCGGCGGTGCGGAGGTGTCAGTGATCAGCACCGCTGGTGATAGCATCCAAGATCGCCCCCTGGCCGAAGTCGGAGGCAAGGGGTTGTTCACAAAAGAAATCGAGCAGGGCTTGTTGGACGGCAGCATCCATATGGCTGTGCACTCCATGAAGGATGTGCCCACGCAATTGCCGGACGGCTTGGAAATCGCCTGCCTGTTGCCGCGTGAGGATCCCCGGGATGTGCTGTTCGGTGCGGCCTCTATCGCCGATCTGGCGGAAGCCGCTGTGGTCGGCACGTCGTCCTTGCGTCGCGGTGCGCAAATCAAAAACCTGCGCCCGGACGTCGCCATCGCGTCGTTGCGCGGCAATGTCCAAACTCGCTTGGGCAAATTGCAAGCAGGGGAGGCCGACGCCACCTTGCTTGCCCTGGCCGGGCTGCGACGATTGGGATTAGCGGATACATTAATCAGCGATGGGGCAGGATCGGTATTAGAGCCCACAGAATTGTTGCCGGCGGTGGCCCAGGGTGCCGTGGGGATCGAAATTCGATCCGACGACACGGCGGTGCGGGAATTGCTGGCACCGTTGAATCACCCGCAAACCCAGGTGGCGGTTTCGGCGGAGCGGGCATTGCTGGCGTCGTTGGACGGATCGTGCCGCACTCCCATCGCCGCCCTGGCCGTTCCGGATAGCGATGCATTATGGCTGCGCGCCGCCGTTCTGTTTCCCGATGGCAGCCAACGGTTCGATGTGGAACGCCGGGGTACGGTGGGTGATGCCGTCGCCCTTGGTCGTGACGCCGGATCTGAACTCCGATCCATGGCCGGGCCGGAATTGTTTGAGTCCTGGCAATCCTAAATGAAAGTTTTGATCACCAGACCCCAATCAGAGGCAGCAGCCCTGGACGGGCGATTGGCGGCTATGGGCCATGAAAGCATTTCCTGTCCGCTTTTGATCATCAAGCCACGGCTAAATGTTTCCGTGGATTTGGACGGCGCTCAGGCGATCACGATCACTAGCGCCGCGGCCATTCGCGCGTTGGGGTGGTTGGATCAGGACCGCGGCCTTCCTATCTATGCTGTGGGGTCGGCGACCGCGAACGCGGCGCAGGACATAGGATTTTACGCCGTGCATATTGGCGGCGGCGATGTGGGTGCTTTGGGAACGTTGATGATCGAAACTTTGGATCCAACTGCTGGGGCCATTGTCCATCCCCGTGGCGTCACCGTGGCGGGGGACTTAGAAGGCATGCTGACCAAAGCCGGATTTAACGTGCGTGCGCCCGTGCTTTACGATGCGATGCACACAACGATGCTTCCCGATGCTGGCCGGGCGGCGTTGGTGTCCGGGGCGCTGGATGCCGTTTTGTTTTTTTCGCCACAAACAGCGCGCACGTTCGTTGAAGTGGTGACCGAGGCTGGTTTGAAGGACTCTTGCAAAAATATTGAAGCGATATGCCTGAGCCCGGCGGGGGCGGAGGCTGCGGCATTGTTGCCTTGGCGACAAGTGCGTGCTTCGGATGAACCGACCCAAGACTCATTGCTGACAATGTTGGTGGACGCGTGACCGAAAAGGTTGACCCCATTGACGATGCCGATGAAGAATCGGCCGCGGACCCCGTCGAGACGGCTTCGCTTTCTCAATTAGAACCCCAAGACTCGTTCACCGGGAATTGGGGGTGGCGGGCGATCGTTGCCTTCGCAGTAGGTGCCGGGCTGGTGGTGTGCGGCGTTTGGATTTCCGAAAAATTTGGCGGCGGGGAAATCGAGCTGCGGGACCAAGCCGCGCGGATTGAAGCTTTAGAATCTGAACGCGCCACCTTGCGCAATGCCCTGACAGCGACGGAAGCCAGACTGGATGAGATGACCGAACGACAGGCCGTGGTGGATCAAAGGTTGGCGGCCCTGACCGACGCCATGGGCGGAGCGACGGCTGCGGCTGATTTCGATCTGCTGGCAGCCGATGTGGATAACCGTTTGGCGGCATTGGAAGCCCCCTTGGAAAATCCGGTGGATCAGGTTGATCCCACCGCCGCCTTGGCGAATCTGTCGGATCGCTTAGGCGCGATGGAGGCGATGGCGGCGCGGATCGCTGCACTAGAAGCATTTGCCCAAAGTGTCGGTGCGCTGGCTGATGCTGGGCCGGGCGAAGGTGCTGTGGCCGCTCAAAACCCCGCCATCGTGACGCGGCTTGCAGAATTGGAGCGAGATCTTCGCACCTTGGACGCGGCGTTGGCTGTGGTTGTGGAAACGCTTCCCAACCAGGCTGAGGTTTTAGACTTGTCCCAGGTGGCAGCCCGAATCGCTGCCGTGGAAGAAACGGTGCGGTCATTGGGGCCGGCTGCGGCCAGCCGGGGTAGCGCCTCGGCGTTGGTTTTGGCCGCCGGTCAATTGCGGGATCGGCTGCTGGGTCCAGCCCCTTTTCGGGCTGAACTGGATACCGTTCGCCAAGTGGCCCAGTCGCGCGTTTTGGTCGATCGCGAATTGCAGTCGGCCATGAATCGTCTTGGCGATTTGGCCTCGGACGGAGTGGTCACCGTGAACCAATTGACCCGGGAATTTGATGGCCTGGCCCGCCAGATCGTCACAGCGACGGCCCCGGATGAAGGCTGGGTGGCGGACCTGTGGGGCCGGGTGCGCGGTGTGATTTCTGTGCGGCGCACCGGCGATATCGAAGGCGATACAACCCAGGCCATCGTCGCCCGGGCCGAGGTTCGCTTGGGCGATCGCGACGTGGCCGGTGCAGTCGCCGAATTGGAATCTTTGAACGGCCCGTCATTGGAATTGGTGCGGCCGTGGCTGGGTTTAGCGCGTGCTCGGGCCACGGCCGATGAAGCCGCAGCGTTGATCGCCACCCGGGCAGTGGCGTTGTTGGCCCAGGAATTTGGCCCAACCCCATGATCCGCGCGGTGCTTGTGTTGGTCATGCTGGCCGTGGTTGGCGCGGCTGCGGCTTGGTTCGCCGAATACCCCGGGAATGTCTCGGTGGATTGGAGCGACTGGCGCATCGACACGTCGATCGGCGTGGCGGTGCTCGCGCTGGCGATTTTAATCGGGGTTTCTGCTGCGGTTTATCGGGGTTGGCTGTGGATGCGCGGTGGCGCCGGGCGCCGGGCTGTGGCCCGCCAGAATGGCCGTCGTGCCCAAGGATATCGGGCGCTGACCCAGGGCATGGTCGCGGTGGCAGCGGGGGATGCCACAGAAGCAATGCGTCTGGCCCAGGCAGCCGAAGCTCTGTTGGAAGATCCGCCGCTGACGTTATTGCTATTGGCCCAGTCGGCCCAATTGCAAGGTGACGAGCAGGCGGCAGAAAATTATTTCCGCGCCATGTTGGGCAATCCCGAACTGGAATTCTTGGGCCTGCGCGGATTGCTGTCGCAATCCTTGCGCGCCGATGACAACGTCGCCGCCCTGGAATTTGCTCGACGCGCCTATGCGCTAAAACCGCAAACCGAATGGGCGCAGATCACGTTGTTCGAATTACAAATGGCCAGCGGCAATTGGAAGCGGGCCGAAGCGCTGCTCCAAGACATGGGGCGTCAATCGAAGCTGGCGCCGGGCCAGGCGGAAAAACTCTGGGCGATTTTATTATACGAACAAGCCCAGGCGACGAAGACGGCAGGGGATCCACGACGGGCGTCGCGCTTGGCGTCAAAGGCCCATAGGGCGGCGCCAAATTTTGTCCCAGCTGCAGTATTGGCAGTGGAACTCTTGGCGGCGGCGGGCAAGCAACGCAAGGCGGCGGTTGTGGTGGCGACGGCCTGGGGGGCTGCACCCCACCCAGATTTGGTAGACGTCTTTCGCGGCATGTGGCCGAACGATAGCCCGGAAAAACGCCTGGAACGATTTGCGCAAATGATCGGCGACCAAGCCGCCAACGAAAACACCCCCGGGTTCACCGAAACCAAATTCAGCCTGGCGCGGCTCGCCGTGGAAGCCCGTGATTGGGCGGCGGCCCGAGACCATTTAACGGCCATCACATCAGATCATCCGTCCGCCCGGGTGTGCCGATTGTGGGCGGAATTGGAAGATACCGAAAATGGTCCCGGATTGGCGGCGCGGGATTGGCTGTTGAAAGCAGCCAACGCCACCGGCGATCCGGCGTGGGTGTGCGGGGAATGCGGTCAGGCGTCGGCCGATTGGGCGGCATCGTGCAGTCATTGCCAAACCTTTGATTCACTGAGCTGGCGGGCCACGGGCGGACCTCTTGATCCCCGGGCCACCAGTGGACCTGTACCTGCCTTGGCACTGATGACTTTGGCGGAGCCCCCGGAACCTTCGGAAAGTGCCGCGGACGATCGTGCCGAAGAGGTGCCGGTGACATCGGTTTCCACCAATCCCAAGACCCTGCTGGAAAATGCAAACACTGAGTCATCACAGACCGTCCAAATTTCTGGTAATCCGGTGCCGCCGGATGTGCCAGTTCCGGCCTCTGGCGGCGGGTTGCCGGCACACGAAACTGCCAAAGCGCAGCCAAAATAGAAATTTCGTCGCCCACGCATCTGATATTGCGGAGTTTTTTGTTGTTCCCGTATACTCCCAATGATTCGAAGGCCGCCGCCGGCAGTGTTAAAGCGGAGGAACGGCGGCCCGCCTGGAAAACGCATTTACACCTGGAGGAGATGGCATGCGGAGCCACTGGAAACGTCCGGCCGTACTTTTGTTTGGGGCCTTGGCCCTAGCGGCAGCTGGTTGCACAGAACTTAGCGCTGCGGATCGCGCACTTCTGAACGAAATTAAAACAATTGCCGAAGCGGCCGCGATCGACGCGGCGGCTGCGCGGGCCACCGCCCAGAATGCCGAAGTTGCGGCCCGGGCAGCGGCTCAAAACGCGGCGATTTCCGTTGCTGCGGCAGATGAAGCGGCCCAAACAGCCAATCAGGCTGCGGCGTTGGCCCAGGCCGCTGCCACCCAGGCAGAGCGAATCTACACCGAAGGCCTGCGCAAGTAGCACCAAAGCCCACTGGGGGTGATGGCCTATTCGCACGGGATAAGGAAGGTCCATTGATTTCCAAATCCCGGGCATTGGCCAAACGAGTTCGAACAGCGGGCGTTTCGGCGCTTTGCATCGTTGCCGGGGCTGCAACCGGTGCGGTTCTCACTATCGGCCAAATCGGCACCTCGGCATCGGCGGCGGAAATTCCGGGCGATGATCTGATCGGCGTGACGGTTCGCTATCGGGCCGTCACCTCAGACACCTTCGTCGCCATCGCCGAAAAATTTCATCTGGGATACATGGAACTGATCGAAGCCAACCCGGGGATCAACCCGTGGGTTCCCGACGGTGAAGTATTGATTTTGCCTGCCGCCCAAATTTTGCCTGATGCGCCGCGCCAGGGCATCGTCGTCAATCTGGCTGAATTGCGCCTGTATTTTTACCCGGCGGATGGCGGGCCGGTGCAATCCTATGCGCTGGGTATCGGCCGCGAAGGCTGGGCGACCCCCTTGGGTGACACCACCGTCCGGGGCAAACGCGCCAACCCCACCTGGACCCCACCGGCGTCGATTCGTGCCGAAGACCCCACGTTGCCAAAAGTGGTGCCAGCGGGACCCAACAATCCCTTGGGGGCGCACGCCATTTATCTGGGATGGGACGCGTACTTGATCCATGGCACCAACCGCCCGGCAGGAGTTGGCCGCCGGGTCAGCCATGGCTGCATTCGTATGTACGCCCAGGATGTGGATGCTTTGTTCCGCCAGGTGGCTGCAGGAACATCTGTGACCGTGGTGGACCAACCGGTCAAAGTCGGCTGGCGCCACGGGGAATTGTTTTTAGAAATCCACCCGACCTTGGCCCAAGTGGACGCCCTGGAAATGCATGGGAAATTTGGCCCGGGATTGTTACCCGATGTCATGGGCTTGGTACGGGCAGCCGCCGGTGATGCTATGGCCCGGGTGGACATCCGCAAGGTTTGGCGGGCGGCCTTGGACCGTAACGGTATCCCTCAAAAAATCACGGTCTCGGATACCCCCGACGCCTGAATCCCCAACCCATCAATTGACGGACATCAAGTCCGCGGCGTAGCTTCGCCAGCCCACGCAAAACATATGACCAATCCAACGCCGAAGTAGCTCAGTGGTAGAGCAACTGATTCGTAATCAGTAGGTCCGCGGTTCGAATCCGCGCTTCGGCACCATATTTATCAACGGGTTGGATAACCAGTGCCACTGTGTGAGAGGCATTGGGTAGCAATTGGGCGCCCGGCATTTTGGCTGATCCGTTCGCATTTATCAGTTCCCGCATGCCGCGCAACAATCCCGGCGGATTAACCGAGCAACCATATGCCGATGCTCTGGCGTATCTGCTTCAACCCACCGGATATCCGGCCGGAAAAACTGAATTAGCGCCCGACGCCGATGCCTTGCGCGGCATCCGACTGGAGGCCCTGCCGTAACCGTAAAATTCGTTTTTCCGCGGAGATATCACCCAAATTTGTTGCTCTACGGCTCTTGTCTAGCGGGGCGACGGTTGTGAACGGCTATTCCACTACCTCGTCGGGGGTCATACCGTCCGCGGCCCAAACAGGATCACCGCCGCGCCAATCAGAGTAATGGCGCCACCGATGGTGTCCCAGCGATCGGGCCGAACGCCTTCGACGGCCCACAGCCACCCCAGCGACGCGGCGATATAAACACCGCCGAACGCCGCATAAGAACGCCCGGCGAAATCCAGTTCGGCCAGGGTCAGCAACCAGGCGAACAGCGCCAACGCCACCATCCCCGGCACCAACCACAGCATCGTTTTGTCTAACCGAGCCCAGGCCCAAAAGGCAAAGCTGCCACCGATCTCGGCCACCGCCGCCAGCGCGAATATTGCGAGTGTTTTCAAGGTCGGTCCCCCAGCATTTGTTCCGCCGCCGCCAAATCTTCAGGTGTGTTTATATTAAAGAATGGATCGATTGGTGACGTGGAAAAGTCGACCTCGACCACTTCGTGGTTTTTTTAGAAACCCCTGGACCGATCGATTGGCCCCGGACTCAAGAAATTTTCTCAAATCCCCGGCGAGTATCGTCGGCCACAATCCAAACACCGGGTGGGCCCGGCCCCCGGAAGTCGCGACGGAAATCATGTCCGGGGTGACCGCTGCTTCAGCAAGCCGCGCCACCAGATCATCGGGAAAAAACGGCGCGTCCACGACAAACGTTGCCAGGCGATCGGCACCAAGGGCTGTGGCCCAATCCAGGCCCCCAAGAATGCCTGCTCAACGGCCCGGCGTGACGTTCGATTGCTGGGGTCGCCGCGTCCCGGATTACCGGCACATCAAAGGCTCTAAATCGTGCCGGGTCATCCGATGCGCCGATGGCCAAATCTGAAACCTGAGTCTCGGCGCGGGCGATGGCCCGGGCGATCAGCGACGTACCGGCGGGCCCGGAAGGCGCGTTGTACGCGTCCATCGCCTACTACGTGACCTGCATATTGGTGACGTGGTGGTGGTATTCCCGCAAGGGCGCCGAGATGCCCTGTTAGACCCTGTGATGTGGCGGCGGACCGGCAGGTTTGTGTTATGGTCGCCGCCGGTACGGATCATTTCAGCGATGGGGACAAACATGAAAAACAAGATCATCGGAACAGGGTTGGCGGCCGCAGGAGTCATGGGACTGGCTTTCTTAAGTGGTCCCGCGCTGGCGGACTTCGTGGTGTCCGGAGACATCATGGGTGAGATTTGCGCTGACGGTGCCTGTGCTGCCAAGACCATTGATGAGATCAAAGGCGGTGACGCCCGGGCCTTGCGCAAAGGCGGCAAATTCAAAGATGTGACCGAATACAACGCCGAAACTGGCATGTGTCGCATCGAATTGGGCGAAGAAGATGGGATCATCGCAGCCCGAACAGTGTTTATGGAAGTCCAGCACGATGGCAACGAAGTGGTGTTGGCGCTGAGCTTCATAAATTTCAGCTGCACGGTCGAGGACTAGCTTCTTCACGCTCTGCTGGCGCGACATTTCTCTCGGGGCCCCAACCGTTCACCTAAAATAGGCGGTGAACCTGCTAGGCATTTGATCCGGGCACTGGCCGTCGCCGATGGCCAACCCCAGCTCTATGGGTGTCACCAGCTTCACATAAGCGTAGCCGCGGGAACGGGCCGAATAATAGCAATGCTGGGATGTCACCCCCCGGGATCCAACCATGTGGGCGCGTCGGGATCAATGCAGACAGTGGTATCGACGGTGTTAATGCGGATCTGGTCATACACTGTGCCAATGGCCACTGCCCAACCCGGGTTAAAATCGTCGGGATCACGGTCTTCTATCCGTTGATGGAACCAACCGCCGGCGATGGCGCCGGGGATGTCCGGCACACCAAAACAGTTTTCCGCGTCATCGGTCAGGCCATGCAGCAAGGCATAGAATTGCGACCGAAGTTCGGCGGGGAAATGATCGTATCCGCAGGCCTTGGCCGCCAAGGTCTGTAAATCGCCCTCGCCACGGTATTGTTCGGGGTTGGCGAACACATTGTTCGAGGCTTGATTGGTGACAATCTAATCCCAATTGCGGGCCCGGGGGTTCCCCGGGTAAAGCCGATCAAATTTCCGCCCTTTACCGGCACGCTCACATAGACCGCTCCATCGCGGGTGTCTGGAGCGGGCTCTGGCGGGGCCACCGCACCCACCGCCCCGACCAATCGATCCACATGATCAAAACCGTAATGCACTTCGCACGAAACCTTGAAGTCCAGCACATACAGTTCCATCAAAATCTGCCGGTCGTTGGCGTCGATGGCCGGTTGGGCGAAATATGTGATGCTCACCAGTGTCGAATTCACTGGGGCATAGATGGGAACTTCGAAAAACGTGCCCCCAGCGTCCTTGGCGATGGAAATGTACGACCGGTTTTTGAACCGCTCGCTGCTGATCACCGCCGGAGGCAAAGTCGCCTGGGTCATCGCCAAATCGGTAAAGGGTGTGGTGAAGATGGGGGACGGATTGCTTTCACACGCCCCCCGGACCCTGTTGACCCGGGTGGGGTTGGTCGGGCTGGGCCGGGGATCGGTCAATTGGGCGGACGGCATTTTGGGCCCAGGCGGCTGTGCCAGCTGCACTGTCGGTTGACGTCTATCAATAGGGCGTTATTCTCTTTTCACTAAATTTCGTTCAGTGCATAGACTGTCTGAAGTTTTTTGCCTGTGGGAGGGTCAGAACATGAAGGGATTTCGCGAACGGGCGTTTAGTTCGACGTCGTTGACTGCTTTGCGTGCTGAAAAACGGCACGGTCGGATCACCAAGCGAGCAACCGGGGTCGCAGCGGTAACCGTTTTGGCGCTGGGGATGACAACAATACCGATCGCCATGGATCGGGATACCGGATTACCCTTGGCCAATACCGCCTTGGCCCAAGATGCACCGCCGCCAGAACCGCCGCCCGACATGGAGCCGCCGCCCGACATGGAGCCGCCGCCCGACATGGAGCCGCCGCCCGACATGGAGCCGCCGCCCGAACCGGAGCCGCCGCCCGAACCGGAGCCGCCGCCCGAACCGGAGCCGCCGCCCGAGCCAGAGCCAGCGCCCGAGCCAGAGCCAGCGCCCGAGCCCGAGCCAGAGCCACCGCCCGAGCCAGAGCCAGAGCCAGAGCCAGCGCCCGAACCCGAGCCAGAGCCACCGCCCGAGCCAGAGCCAGAGCCTGAGCCAGCGCCCGAGCCAGAGCCAGAGCCAGAGCCAGCGCCGGACGAGCCACCGCCCGACATGGAGCCGCCGCCCGACATGGAGCCGCCGCCCGACATGGAGCCGCCGCCCGACATGGAGCCGCCGCCCGACATGGAGCCGCCGGCCGGCATGGAGCCGCCGCCCGACATGGAGCCGCCGCCCGGCATGGAGCCGCCGCCCGACATGGAGCCGCCGCCCGGCATGGAGCCGCCGCCCGACATGGAGCCGCCGCCCGAGGGCTTCGTCCCACCAGAGGGATTCAATCCAGATGGGCCGCCGCCGGAGGGGTTCGTCCCACCAGAGGGATTCAATCCAGATGGGCCGCCGCCGGAGGGGTTCGTCCCACCAGAGGGATTTAATCCAGATGGGCCGCCGCCGGAGGGGTTCGTCTTTAATCCGGATGGACCGCCGCCAGAGGGCTTTGGCCCGGGCGGAATTCCGCCTGAACTGCTAGAGGATCTGCCGCCGGAGGCATTAGCCGCCTTTGAAGCAATCGATGCGCTGCCAGATGATGTGCTTGATGCCCTGGACGGTGTCTTGGGTGAAGGTGGTCTGGAAAATCTTGCAGACCTTCCGCCAGAAGCGTTGGCGGGATTACCCCCCGAAGCTTTGGCAGCTATTGAAGCATTGAAAGAGCTGCCGCCAGAGGCCTTGGGAGCCCTCGAAGGTCTGCCTGGGCCTGATGACTTTGGGCCCGGCGGCCCGGGTGGGGTTTTCCCGCCACCTGACGGTGGGGTCTTTCCCGCGCCCGACGGTGGGTTTGCCGGGGCACCGCCTCCGGAAGGCTTTGGCCCGCCACTGGGCATCGGCGATCTGCCTCCCGAATTGTTGGAAGGAATTCCGCCAGAAGCAATGGCAGCCTTCGAAGAGTTCGACAAACTGCCTGATGATGTCCTCGATGCGCTGGGCGCAGCGCTCGGCGACCTAGAAGGCGGGTTTGCGGCGCTTGGCGATCTACCGCCAGGGGCCTTGGACGGATTGCCACCGGAAGCCTTGGCGGCCATTCAAGGGCTCCAGGCATTGCCGCCTGAGGCTTTAGCCGCATTGAACGCGGTGCCGGCCTTGCTGGAAGGTCCGCCGCCTGGGGCACCTGGTGGTCCAGGGTTTGGTCCGGGTCCGGTCTTTGGCGGCCCCGTCGCCCTTGGGGTTCCACCAGAAGGCTTGGTTGGGCTCGCGCCGGGCGTGGCAGAGGCGTTAGGGGCATTGCCACCAGAGTTGTTGGCGGGGCTGCCCACCGACGCTTTGAACACCTTGCCGCCCGAGGCCTTCGCTGCAATTGGCGAATTACCGCCGGAAACCCTTGGCTTTATTCCGCCAGAGGCCATGGCGTTCATGGGTGCTGAGGCGTTTAATGCCATCGGCGACATGCCGCCGGAACAGCTTGGCCTTATCCCGCCAGAGGCATTTGCGTTCATTCCGCCGGAATCGTTCCTGGCCATAGGAGAAGTGCCGCCGGAGCACATGGGCTTCATTCCGCCTGAAGCGTTCGGGCAAATGCCGCCGGAATCGTTCCTGGCCATAGGAGAGGTGCCGCCGGAGCACATGGGCTTTATTCCACCTGATGCATTTGCACAGCTTCCACCAGATGCGTTCCAGGCATTGGGTGAAGTACCGCCGGAACACCTGGGCTTCATACCGCCTGAGCAATTCGGCAACATGCCTGGGGAAGCGTTTGGCTTAATCGGTGAATTGCCACCGGAAGCCATGGCCCAATTGCCGCCTGACGCGTTTGTCGTGTTGGGGGGTATGCCGCCTGAAATGGTCGGCGGTATGGCGCCCGAAGCGTTTGCCGGCCTGCCTCCTCAAAGCTTTGAGGTGTTGGGTGGCGTTCTGCCGGAGGTGTTCAACGCCCTACCACCAGAGGTGTTTGGCTTTGGCTTTGGTCTTTTTGAGGGGCCACCCGAGTTCTTGGGTGATGCCGGCCTTGCCGCCAATGGCTTCCAAGGTAACGCGGATCAATTGATTCTCGATAACCAGGCAGCCCGCGGCGGTGCCGAAGCAGCATTGGCGGCGGCGAATACACCAGAGGCAATTCAGGCGGCCCAAGGAAACTTGGACCGGCTAGATGCCTTGGATGCGGTCGGGGAACGGATGTCCGACGCGGCAAATGACTTAGCCGCTGCGGTTGCCCAAGCTGAAGGTTTAGGTGCCGATATCCAGACCTTTGGTGCCGATCATGATCAGGCCAAAGTGGCCTTGGACGAGGCTCAGGCGGCCTTCGCCGCAGCGCCAACTCCGGCCGCCCAGGCAGCGCTTGATGCCGCCCAAGTTCAGGCCAACGCGGCGGCCGGTGCCTTGGCAGAGGTCCAATCGGAAGCGGCTGTTGCCGCTGCCGGGGTTACCGTGGCCGAAGCCCAAGGCGATCTAGCCACCGCCGAGGCCGCGGTCTTGGAGGCACAAATCCCGATCGAGATGTTCGGCGCCGAGATCGCTGTCATCGAGGCCGAGGAGGGTCTTGCCGCCAAGGAAGGTGCTTTGATCGCCCTAGAGGCCGCCGCCGCAGTACCGGCTTTGTAACCAAAGCTGCCAAGGTGGCTTGCCACCTTGGGTTTATGGACATTGTTGGAGCCGGTTGCATCGAAATTTGGTGCGACCGGCTCTGATTTTGTTGCCCGATACAATCTGACTCGCGCGCCTGTGGGATGACAGTGCTAGTATTCCGAGCCAATCACTGCGGGCGTGGGGTTGGGTGTGTGATTTTTTCTTGATGGCCGCGAGGTGCACGCTTGTTTTGGTTTTGGGTGATATCGTTGTTCATTGTTGGGACCATCGGTGTCCTGGTGTTTGTGCGCGTCCGATATACGGAAATTATTCGTGGAAATAGTTTTTTTACAAAGGCCGCCACCGTTTATGTGTTGGTGGGTGAAGACGACGCAAAACTGGCGGCTGTTGCCGCGGGAATGGGTGCCTCGGAAAAAGATCGGGAACACATGCGCGCCTTCCTGACCACCCTTACCAATTTTTTCCAGGCCCAGGGTGGGGCGATGAAGCAAATTGAACGGGCCACCGCGTTGACCCAGGGGATCGGCGGCGGCGGCGCGCTTTCCACGGCAGCCTTCGAAGTGCGCGATGCGTTGTGGCGGGCCAACGAAGAATATTCCAAAGCCCTGCGTGCGGGGGATGCTGACGTTTTTGTGAGGCGCTATCCTCAATTGTTTAGTAGCGAAGCCGGTGCTGCGATTGCGGTGGGCCAGCACCCGGATGCCGGCGCGGAAGAGATGGTCCAAGACATACAGGCCGAACAGGAAGATCAGCCAAAAGAAGAGCAGGCAAAAGAAGAGCAGGCAAAAGAGAAATAGCCAGGCTGGCTTTCCCCCACGATCGATTTTTTAGAACGGTCGTACATTTTTTGGTCCAAGCTCGGATCGTCCATCACCAACCCATTGGAAAAACCTATGACCTTCATTTGCCCCTCTGGGCATAAGGGCGATAGCTACAATATGTCGCGTAAACGAATATGTTTGAGTGGTCGAAAAGCGGGGCACATGTGTGCGTCGCGACTTTTCAGGAGCAATACAATGGCTTGGAAGACACCGAAAATTGCCGAAGTTTCCGTTGGCATGGAAATCAATTGCTATGCATGTGCCGAGCTCTAAGCTCACGCATATGATTTGACGGACAACCGTCAAAAAGGAAAATCCCGGGTCTCCCCCGGGATTTTTTTGTCTCAGCTAAGTAATCTGATCAGGTAGAGACCTGGACGCTCTTCCAGAACGCGAAGTGGCCCAAGATGTTGGCAGCGGCATCTGACGGCTGGGGATAGTACCAAGCCGCATCTGGAGCTTCTTGGCCATCGACCACAACGGTTTTGTAGTTGGCCAAGCCCTTCCAGGGACAAATCGTGTGGGTTTCACTATCCTTCAAGAATTCCTTTTTCACCGAGTCCTCGGGAAATAAATATTTCCTTCGACGGTTTCATAGGAATCGGTTTCGCCGATCACAACGCCATTCCACACTGCTTTGGCCATCGCAAATCCTCACAAAAAATGCTGGGTTTAGGTAACAATTCACTAAATACATAGGCAAAGGGTTAACAAGGTGCCAATCACCATCCCGTCAACAAATCTTGAAGGTTGATCGTTGCATTGTGCTGACCTGATCGAAAGCGCATGGTGGCTTGGTGACCCAGAATTTGGTGGGGATTGTTCTGGCGGCCGTGGTTGCCAATCTGGCGCCGTCCGTGGCCGTGGCCGATTTCGCCACGGGCATGGCAGCGGCGATTAAGGGGGATTTCGCCACGGCCCTGGTTGAATGGGAACCCTTGGCGGCCACGGGCGACATGGATGCCCAAACGAATTTGGGGATGATGTACGAACGCGGTGCCGGGGTGGAACGCGACCCGGCAATGGCGTTGGTGTTGTTTACCGCCGCCGCAAACCAGGGTCATTCATTGGCAGCCTACAAGGTCGGCTTGGCCTATCAATTGGGCCTGGGCACTCCAGTCGATTTCGCGGCTGCGGTGACCTGGTTTCGGGTCAGCGCCGAAAATGGATATCCCGGTGGTGTCTATGAATTGGGCTATTCGTATTACCAGGGTGAAGGGGTGGCCGCCGATCCACAAGAAGCTTTGAAATGGTTTTACGCCGCAAATGAAATGGGCTGGCCTAACGCCCGGCCCGCAACCAATTTCACGGAACGGCAATTGGATCAAAATGCGATCGAAGCGGCGCGGCTGGCCGCCACCGCATGGCTGGACGCCCACCAGGGGGCGTTGGCGCCGGGGCCCTAGGTTGGCATTTTCAGTCGGCCTTGTTCCACCAAGGTATCAAGGCCGGCCAAAAATCTTAGTTATTGGCCGCGGCCGGGAAACGGTAGTGCTTCTTCGTTGACCAACGGTAATCCCGCCGCCGCCACGTCTTCGCCGAAATCTTTCTTGTAGGCATAGCGGGTGAAATTCACCCAAAGACTGTCGTGGGCGCGCACATCGGTGAAATAGAAATGCCGCTCCAACGCATAGGGTGGGGCTTCTTGAATGATCAGAAGTTTGGCGTTGGCGGGCCGGTATAGGGTCGCTGCCTTGGCATAAGGCGCATAGTTAAATCCCATGATGAAATCCTATTCCCTGCGGAGTTTGCCCAGACCATGTAAGCTATACCACCAGCCTGCCGCAAAAGCGGCACATGGCAAAGGACCCCGAATGGAATTTAAAAACGGCACCAAATTTTCTCGGCTGGACGCCGCGGTTCTGGACAGTATTCCGGAACCGGTAGTAGTCATTGATCATCAGCGGGATGTGGTGGGCGCCAACCGGTCAGCGGAAACCGACATTGGTGTGGCCTATACGGGGCGGGCGCTGGCGTTGTCCTTGCGCCACCCGGCGGCGTTGGAAGCCGTGGATCAGATTTTGGCGGGGGATCCGGCGCGCACTGTGGAAGTCACCTTTCCGGCGCCCTCGCCGCGGACGTTTGATTTGATTGTGGCTCCAGTACCTGGGGATGCCCTGTCCCCGAATGCCTCCACCAAGCCCGGTGCGGTGTTGGTGTTCCACGATATTACAGCGGAGAAAATGGCGGACCAGATGCGGGCGGACTTTGTCGCCAACGTCAGCCACGAATTGCGCTCGCCGTTGTCGGCGTTGGTGGGTTTCATCGAAACCCTGCAAGGCCCGGCCCAGGGAGACAAGGACGCCCAAGAAAAATTCTTCGGCATCATGGCGGTCGAAGCCGGGCGCATGAAACGGCTGATCGAAGATTTGCTGTCGTTGTCAGCGATCGAAGTGGAAGAACATGTGCCCCCCCAAGATCGGGTGCGGGTGGTGGAATTGATCGAAGGCGTGGTGGAAAGCTTGGGTCAGGGTGCGGCGGCAAAGGACATGAAAGTTATCATCGACGCGTCCCCCGAAACACCAAAGGTGTTAGGGGATTCCGACCTGCTGGCCCAAGTGGTTCGGAATTTGGTGGAAAATGCAATTTTTTATGGCCGCGCCGGTACCCAGGTGACCGTCACGGTCCGTCCCATGGATCGCTTGGCCGAAACCGGCGGGCCCGGCGTGTCGGTGGCGGTAACGGATTCCGGTGAAGGCATCGCCCGGGAACATTTGCCCAGGCTGACCGAACGGTTTTACCGGGCCGACACGGCGCGATCCCGGCAACTGGGGGGCACTGGGTTGGGCTTGGCCATCGTCAAACACATCATCAATCGCCACCGGGGTCGGCTCACCATCGACAGCGAACTGGGCAAGGGCAGCGTCTTCACCATCACCCTCCCGGCAGCTGGCCCGAAGTAGGTGCAGATCGTGGCGGTCTCCTCGTCACGTTAATCTGAACGACAAAGAAAAGAAGGCAGATCGTGGCGTTCTCCACGCCTTGAATCTGAACGGCATGAAAAAAATGTCATAAAACCGTAACTGGAATACGGCCTCACATGGGGTGAAACTGCGCTCCAGAAAAGAGGGAGTTAGCCCTCTCCAAGTCTTGGTTTCAGTGAGAAATCGCCCATGAATACCCCCCTGCATCGCCGTATTACCGGTGCAGTTTTGGTCGTCGCCCTGGCAATTGTTCTTGCCACCTCCGCCCACGCCCGCAACCAAATCCGCATCGTCGGATCGTCCACGGTGTTTCCATTTTCCACGGTTGTTGCCGAATTTTTTGGCCGCACCACGGATTTCCGCACGCCGGTGGTGGAAAGCACTGGCACCGGTGGGGGTTTCAAATTGTTTTGTGCTGGCACGGGGGAAGATCGCCCCGACTTCGTCAATGCCTCCCGCGCCATCAAACCGTCCGAGATCGCCAATTGTGCCGCCAACGGCGTCACCGACATCGTTGAAATACCAATCGGTTACGACGGCATTGTTCTGGCGAATTCCGCAGCTGCACCCGTGTTGAAAATTTCGTTGGGCCAACTGTGGCTGGCCCTGGCGAAAAGCGTGCCCGACGGCAGCAGCGGGCTGATGCCAAATCCCCATGTGAATTGGTCTGATATCGACCCGTCGCTGCCCAATACCGCAATCCAAGTCATGGGGCCGCCGCCCACATCCGGTACCCGGGACGCCTTTGTTGAATTGGCGATGGAAGGCGGCTGCGCCACCATCGACTGGATCGTCGTGCTGAAATCCTCCGACAAAAATCGCTTCAAGGCCATTTGCCATGCCATTCGCGAAGACGGCGCGTTCGTCGAAGCCGGAGAAAATGATGTTTTGATCATCCGAAAATTGGAAGCCAACCCGGATGCCTTCGGCATTTTCGGGTTCAGTTTTTTGGATCAAAATTTTGACATCATCCAGGGATCGTCCATCGGCGGAGTCCGACCAACTTTCAACAACATTGCCGCTGGCTTGTACCCAGTTTCGCGACCGCTGTTTATGTACGCCAAGCCGGCCCACGCCGATTTGGTTCCTGGCCTGGTGGAATTCATCCGTGAGTTCACGGAAGAACGCACCTGGGGACCGGGTGGCTATTTGTCCGATCGCGGATTAATCCCACTGCCGGAACATGAACGTGGGGTGGTCCGGGATGTGGCCCGAGGGCTTGTTACCATGGTAGCAACGCAATGACCGGAACCCGATGAACGGATTTTTGGTGTTGGCCATGGTGTTGGCCGTTGCCCTTGGCGGCTATGGCCTGGGCAAGGCAAAGGCCCGGACAATCGCGGCGTCTGCCGGGGCCATGCGCTCGCGGCCGAGCCACCACGGGCTGCTGGTGGCGGTGTGGTGCGGCGTACCCAGCGGCGCCCTCGCCCTGGCATGGCTGGCGTTTGATTTCGTTCCCAGGCCGTCCGGGTCCGCCGCGCTTTTTGTTGCGGTGCTGTCGGTGGCGGTAGCGGGGCTGGCATGGAGCCTATCCCGCATCACAGCCCGCAGCAAAGCCCGGGTGCAATTAGAGACCGCCCTGAAGATAGTGCTGGCCGGCGGGTCTGCGGTGGCCATCCTTACCACCATCGGTATCGTCCTTTCCATGGTGTTCGAATCGATCCGATTTTTTTCCATGGTGCCCTTGCACGAATTTTTGTTTGGCCTGGAATGGAGCCCGCAGATCGCCCTGCGCGACGACCAGGTGGGCAGCACCGGATTGTTCGGTGCCGTTCCGGTGTTTGCGGGCACGGTGTTGATTTCGCTGATCGCCATGGCCGTCGCCGCGCCGGTTGGCTTGATGTCGGCCATTTGGATGGCGGAATACGCCCCGGAACGGGTGCGGGCCGTGGTCAAACCGTTGCTGGAAATATTGGCCGGGATTCCCACCGTGGTGTACGGATTTTTCGCGGCGCTGACCGTGGCGCCGTGGGTCCGCGACGTGGGCTCGGCCCTGGGGCTGCAAGCGTCGTCGGAAAGCGCCCTGGCTGCCGGTGCTGTCATGGGCATCATGATTTTGCCGTTCATTTCGTCCTTGTCGGATGATGTGCTGCGGGCAGTGCCTCGCGCCATGTACGACGGATCGTTGGCCATGGGCGCGACGCGATCGGAAACCATCCGCAAAGTGATCCTGCCTGCCGCCCTGCCGGGTGTCGTCGGCGGGCTGTTGCTTGGCGTGTCCCGGGCAATTGGCGAGACCATGATTGTGGTCATGGCGGCGGGCTTGGCGGCGAAGCTCACCGCCAATCCGTTGGAAACGGTGACAACGGTGACCGTGCAAATCGTCACGCTCTTGACCGGCGATCAGGAATTCGATTCCACCAAAACCTTGGCCGCCTTTGCCCTGGGGCTGATGCTGTTCTTTGTCACTCTGGTGTTGAACATCATCGCTTTGCGGTTCGTGCGCCGATATTCGGAAATGTACGAATGACTGCCGCCGACCACACCGCGACACGAGATCGGGTGACGGCCAGCCTGAAACGCCGCCATGCCTCCGAGCGCCGATTCCGCAGGCTGGGATTGGCGGCGGTGGTGGTGGCATTGGGGGCGCTGTCGGTGCTGTTCGCCGACATCATTTCCAAAGGCTACACGGCGTTCCGCCAGACCCACATCGACATCACCGTGTTCCTGGACCCCGCCATTCTGGATCCAGCGGGCGCGGCAGACCCCAAAGAATTGCGTCGGTCCGATACCCAGTCGGTGATTCGCGCCGCAATCCGGGCGCGGTTTCCCGACGTTTCCGGGCGCCAAGACTTACGCGAACTGTACGGGCTGGTCAGCCAGGGTGCGCAGTTTGATTTGGGAGATCGTTTGGCAGCCGACCCAGGATTGCTCGGCCGAACATTGGCGATCAAGATGCGGGCGTCGGATGACATCGACATGTTGATCAAAGGCCACATTTCTCGAGACGGGCCGGAAAATACCCGGCGGATTTCCGATGCGCAAATCGCCTGGCTTGACGCAATGATCGCAGGGGGCGAAGTGTCATCGCCCTTCAATGTGGCATTTTTCACCGCGGGGGATTCCCGCAACCCGGAAATGGCGGGGATTTTGGGGGCCGTGGTTGGCTCGCTGCTGGCAATGGGTGTGACCCTGGTGTTGTCGTTCCCCTTGGCGGTGGCGGCGGCAATCTATTTGGAAGAATTCTCCACCGATGGCCGGTGGGCGCGGCTGGTAGAGGTCAACATCAATAATTTAGCCGCGGTGCCCTCTATTGTGTTCGGGCTGCTTGGCATGGCGGTGTTTTTGAACTTTTTCGGAATGCCCAGATCCGCGCCGGTGGTGGGTGGCATGGTGTTGGCGTTGATGACCTTGCCCACCATCATCATTGCCGCCCGAGTTTCGTTAAAAGCCGTGCCGCCGTCGATTCGCGGAGCGGCGTTGGGGGTCGGCGCGTCGCAAGTGCAAACGGTGTTCAACCATGTTTTGCCATTAGCGATGCCCGGGATTTTGACCGGAACCATCATCGGCATGGCCCGGGCTCTGGGGGAAACGGCACCCCTGTTGATGATCGGCATGGTGGCCTTTATCGCCGATATTCCCGGTGGCTTGACCGACCCGGCGACGGCGTTGCCGGTACAGATTTTCTTGTGGGCCGATGCCCCGGAACGGGCGTTCGTTGAACGGACCGCTGCGGCCACCATGGTGTTGCTGGGGTTCCTGGTGCTGATGAATGCCGCCGCCGTGGTTTTGCGGAAACGATTTGAGGTGCGGTACTAGTGCAGATCGTGACCAGCGCTTTCCGGGCGCGTGAATCTGAACGGGAAAAAAATGCAGATCGTGACCAGCGCTCTTTTTCGAATGCTCCTCCGCAGCATTGCCGGGCGCGTGAATCTGAACGTAATAGGATATGATCATGAGTATGGCTGAAATGTTGAATAACGAAAATTCTGAACCGGCGGCGGTGAAGCCTCCCACAGGTGGACTGATCGCGCCGTTGCCGACCCGCGCGCCCAAAGAAGAAAAGGGTTCGGCAAAATTCCAGGCAACCGGGGTGTCGGTGCATTACGGTGACAAACAGGCGCTGTTCGATGTGGATCTGGATATCCTCGAAGGCGAGGTGACGGCGCTGATCGGCCCGTCGGGGTGTGGCAAGTCGACATTTATTCGTTGTCTCAATCGCATGAACGACACGATCTCCACTGCCCGGGTGACTGGAAACATTTTGATGGATGAGGTCGATTTGTATGGCCCGGATGTGGACCCGGTGGAATTGCGGGCCCAGGTGGGCATGGTGTTTCAAAAGCCAAATCCGTTTCCAAAATCTGTGTGGGAAAACGTCGCCTATGGCGCGCGCATCCACGGCCTGGCCGAGACAAAAGCTGATCTGGACAAGATCGTAGAGCGCAGCTTGCGCCGGGCCGCATTGTTCGATGAAGTGAAGGATCGCTTGACCGAACCGGGCACAAGTTTGTCGGGTGGCCAGCAACAACGCCTGTGTATCGCCCGGGCCTTGGCCGTAGACCCGGAAGTAATTTTAATGGACGAGCCGTGCTCGGCGTTGGATCCTATCGCCACGGCGCGCATCGAAGAATTGATCGACGAGCTCAGTGCCAAATACACCATCGTCATCGTCACCCATTCGATGCAGCAAGCGGCGCGGGTTTCCCAAACCACCGCGTTCTTCCATTTGGGAGAATTGGTGGAAACCGGCAGCACCGAAGACATATTTACTAATCCCAGCGATAACCGCACTCAGGGGTACATCACCGGGCGGTTTGGATAGGCAGGTAGACATGGCAACTACACATATCGTCAAGGCGTTTGATGAGCAGCTGAATTTGCTGGATTCGAAAGTCGCGGAAATGGGGGGCCTGGCGGAAGCCAGCTTGGCCGATGCTATTCAATCGTTGTCGGCGCGAGATTCCGATCTTGCCGCCCAGGTGATCGGTCAGGATCGCAAAATGGATGCCCTGGAAGCCGAAGTGAACACCCTGGCTTTGCGGTTGTTGGCGTTGCGTCAGCCCATGGCAAAAGATTTGCGGGCGGTGGTGGCGGCCTTGAAAATTTCCAGTGATCTGGAACGCGTCGGTGACTTGGCAACGAACGTCGCCAAGCGCGGCATGACCATCACCAAAGCGCCGCCCCAGGAATCCATCCACACCATCGTGCGGTTGGCGGCCTTGGTGCAATCGATGATCAAAAATGCCCTGGATGCCTACATCGCCCGGGATGAACAACAGGCCCTGGACGTGTGGCGCAGGGATACCGAAGTGGATCAGCTTCACACTAGCCTGTTCCGTGAATTGTTGACCTACATGATGGAAGACCCTCGAAACATTACGCCCTGCGCACATTTGTTGTTCGTCGCAAAAAACATCGAACGCATCGGCGACCACGTCACCAACATTGCCGAACGGGTGCTGTTTTTGGTGGACGGCGCGGTGCCGGAAGAAGACCGTCCAAAAGAGGACCGATCCGCCTTCACCGTGGTGGAATCCGCCAAGACCAAATCAAAACCTAAGGCCAAAAAAGCGTAATGAAATTCCATGTCCTCATTGTCGAGGACGACGTGCCGATCACAGAAATGCTGCTCTACAATTTAGAAGCAGCGGGGTTTCGTACGACCCATGCCGCCGATGGAGTGCAGGCGTTGCGCGCCATGGATAATGAAAAACCCGACCTGGTGATCCTTGATTGGATGTTGCCGAAGCTGTCTGGCATCGACGTTTGTCGCAGCGTGCGGCGCACCGCTGGGCTCGCCCATCTGCCGGTGATCATGTTGACGGCCAAGGGCGAAGAAGACGATCGCATTCGCGGCCTGAACGCCGGAGCCGACGACTATGTGGTCAAACCGTTTTCGCCGAATGAACTGATCGCCCGCATTCACGCGGTGTTGCGACGAGCCGGAACCGCTGCCGAAGGCGACCCCATTCGGGTCGGCGACCTGACGATGAATTTGCAAACCCGAAACGTGGAACGGAACGGTCGCGAAATCGCCCTGGGCCCCACAGAATTTCGTTTGCTGCACATGTTGATGGAACATCCCGGCACGGTTTTCAGCCGCAACGAATTGTTGGAACGGGTGTGGGGGCGCGACATTCATGTGGAACCCCGCACGGTGGATGTGCACATCAGGCGTTTGCGAAAAACCTTGAACGCGGGGGAAAAAATGGACGCTATTCGCACCGTGCGGTCTGCGGGGTACGCCTTGGCCACCGACGGCATTTCGACCAATCCGGGGCGGGGGGTGAAAAGCACCGATTTCATGCCTACATTGTGACCTGTGTAGAAACGGAGCGCCGCATTGGCGTGGCCCATGGCGTTGCTGCCTCCGGCCCGGGCCGACGGCATGTCAGCATTTATAGGCGTGCCCACTTTACGTGAAGCGTTTGTCGCCAGCTTTATCGCCGTTGGCCTCGCGTTGATTTTGGCGGGGGTTGGGCTGACCGGGATCGCCCTGGCTGTCGCAGCGATCGGTGCCGGGGCCGTGTCGCCATGGCTCGGCGGGCGTTTTGAGGCCAAACGGGCGATGTTCTGGGCGCGACCCAACAAGTGACCTATGTGCTTATATTGATGGTGTTGTCCGCCAAAATTTGAACCCCTCAAATAAAAATCGGCCCGGCGCGGTGTCCTTCGGGGGATTGAAAGAACACCGGCACCAAGCCGGTTGGAGGTCCAACCCTGTGGAATATGGTGTCGCAATGCGTCCAAAAATGGGCGAAATTTAGGCGATTCTTAGGCATTATTGGCGGTGCCTCCGGCTCCATTGAAAGGCGGTAACCATGTCCAACGAAACCCTGAATCTGACCCCACAGATTTACGATTACTTGGTCCGCCAAGGGGTGCGGGAGCCGAGCGTGTTGCGGGATCTGCGTGAGGCAACAGCGCGCCAAACCGGGGCTGCGGCGGGCATGCAAATCGCCCCAGAACAAGGCGCGTTCATGGCCATGTTGGTATCCTTGATCGGCGCACGTAAAACGCTGGAGGTCGGGGTGTTCACCGGCTACAGCGTCGCCGCCGTTGCCCTGGCGCTACCCGAGGACGGAACCGTCGTGGCCTGCGACATTTCTGACAAATGGTCGCGACTGGCACAGGAATTTTGGGAATTGGCAGGCGTCGCCGACAAAATCGATCTGCGCATTGCTCCTGCAACCCAAACCATGGATGCCCTGGTGGACGCGGGTGAAAGCAGCACCTTCGATTTCATCTTTTTGGACGCGGAAAAAACCGAATACGAGGCTTATTACATTCGAGCATTGGCGTTGGCGCGACCGGGCGGTTTGATCGCCGTCGACAATGTGCTGTGGAGTGGGCGGGTGGCCGACAACACGGTCATGGATGCCGACACCGTGGCCATCCGCGCTTTCAACGAAATGGTCAGGCACGATGATCGGGTCACCCTGTCCATGGTGCCCCTCGCAGACGGCCTGACTTTGGCTCAGAAAAAATGAGCGGGTTTTTCGTTCGTAAAATTGTTGGCTTTGTCGCCACGTTGGTGGGGGCCAGCCTTGTCGTATTTTTGGCCTTGGAAATCCTGCCCGGTGATCCGGCCCTGTCGATCCTGGGGGTGGATGCCGACCCCGAGGCACTAGCGGCGTTGCGCCAACAATTGGGGTTGGATCAGTCCGCCACCACGCGATATTTGAAATGGGTCGCCGGGCTGATCACCGGCGATTTCGGCACATCGTACTCATACCGAATTCCCGTCGCTGAAATGGTGGCGCCGGGGTTGGCGGTGACCATCCCGTTGGCATTGATGGCAATGGTGTTGAGCATCGCCATGGCGATGGGGCTTGGTCTTTACGCTGCCGCCAATCATGGGCGGCCTGGGGATTTCGGCGCGATGATCGTCAGCCAATTGGGCATCGCGATCCCCAACTTTTGGCTGGGTCTGTTGCTGATTTTGCTGTTCGCCGTGTCGCTGGGTTGGTTTTCCGCCGGCGGATTTCCCGGCTGGGCCGATGGCTTTGGCCCGGCTTTCAAATCCTTGGTGCTGCCGGCTGTGGCCCTGGCCACGGTTCAGGGCGCTATTCTCGCCCGGGTCGTGCGCTCTGCAGTGTTGGAAGAAACCGGGGCAGATTTTGTCCGCACTGCGCGGGCCAAGGGCCTAAGCCGCCGTCAAGCACTCTTGGGCCACGTCTTACGCAACGCCATGGTGCCGGTCGTAACCATCATGGGGTTGCAGTTCTCGTTTCTGTTGGCCGGGACCATCGTGGTGGAAAACGTGTTTTCCCTGCCCGGCCTTGGGCGTCTGGTTTTCCAGGCCATCTCCAATCGCGATTTGGTGGTGGTCAAAGACGTGGTGATGTTGTTGGCGGCCATGGTCATTGTAGTCAACTTTGTGGTCGATCTGGCATACCGAATTCTTGACCCGCGCCTGGGGGCTGGCCAGTGACTGCAACCAGCCCTATGGCTCCCGCCCGTCCATGGCGGTCAAAGGTGTTGCCGTGGGCGATGGGGTCCGGGTCGCCATCATTGTGGGTTGGGGCGGCCTTGACCGGATTGGTGGTCTTAGCGGCCTTGGTGTCGTTTGTTTGGACGCCCCACGATCCCCGGGAAATCGACATTACCTTGCAGCTGTTGGGCCTCAGCGCCGATCATTGGCTGGGCACGGATCGAAACGGCCGGGATATCGCATCAATGATTTTGGTGGGGGCCCGGTACACGTTGGCGGTGGGGGCTGGGGCCGTGGCGATCGGTGCGGGGCTAGGCACGGCTTTGGGATTGCTGGCCTCGGCAAAAGGCGGCTGGACAGAGGAACTCATCATGCGCGTGGCGGATTTCAGTTTCGCCTTTCCGGCCATTTTGTCAGCGATCATGATCACCGCGATTTTGGGACCCGGCATTTTAACCGCAATTTTAGCCATCGGGATTTTTAATGTGCCGGTGTTCGCACGGCTTTCACGGGGGTCGGCCAACAGTATTTGGGCCAGGGAATATGCGCGCGCCGCCCAGGCCATTGGCAAAACCCGCAGGCGCATCACCATCGACCACATCCTGCCCAATATTTCCGGGATGTTGATTGTTCAAGCCACGGTCAGCTTCGCCATCGCCATATTGGCTGAAGCGGCGTTGTCATATCTGGGATTGGGGACCCAATTCCCCGACCCGAGCTGGGGGAGGATGCTGTTCGAAGCGCAAACCTTTGTATTCCGTGCCCCGCAATTGGCGATATTTCCTGGGCTCGCCATCGCCATCGTGGTGTTGGGCTTGAATCTGCTGGGGGATGGTCTGCGGGATGCCATTGACCCCCGCCAAAACGCCAAACTGTAATCACGAATTTGGTGGTAAGTGCTTTCGCAACAAGCTGTGATCTGTCACAATTCACGTCGTTCTGACGCGATTACGGAGGTGCCATTTACCATGGCAAACGTTGTCAGTATTGAAGATTACAAGCCCGCCCGGGCTTTCGTGGCACCCGGGGCGGGTGCAAGTCGCGGCGAGCCTTCTCCGGTCGTTTTTGACCGCCACGAACTCGATCAAATTTTACAGGTGTATGGGCGCAAGGTGGTGTCCGGAGAATGGCGCGATTACGCCCTGAACTTTGACAGCCATAGCGCTTCGTTTGCGGTCATCGCCCGGGCTAGCTGGGGCCCCCAGTACCGCATCGTCAAATGGCGCAGTCCGACGGCCAAAGGCGCGACCTATTCGGTGGTTTCCCCCAGCGGCGGCATTCTCAAATTAGGCAAGGATTTGGGCGAAGTGTTGAAAGTCTTCAAGGGCCGCAAGCTGCTGCCGGCGTAATCAGCAATTTCTCGAAAAAAGCCCGGCCAAAGCCGGGCTTTTTATTTAGAAAAAGAATCCAGAGCTAGCGGCGACTTCCAAACAGCCGCAACAGCATCAGCATCAAATTGATGAAATCCAGATAGAGGCGGAGTGCGCCGAACACGGATTTCTTAGTGGCGACTTCGCGAGAATCTAATTCCGAATATTCGTTACGGATTTTTTGGGTGTCATAGGCGGTCAGGCCAACAAACACCAAAACGCCGATCACCGAAATTGCGAAGTCCAATGCGGCAGAGGCCATGAAGAAATTGACCACCGAGGCGATGATGATGCCGATCAAACCCATAAACAGGAACGACCCCCACCCGGTAAGGTCTTTTTTGGTGGTGTAGCCATACAGGCTCATGGCACCAAAGGTGGCCGCTGTGATGAAGAACACCCGGGCGATACTGGCTGACGTGTACACCACGAAAATCGACGACAACGAAATTCCCATGGTGATTGCAAAGGCCCAGTACAAAGCCTGGACGGTGGACGCTTTCATTTTTTGGATGCCAAAGCTGAGGGCCAATATGAACGCCAACGGGGCCAACATGACGAACCAGGTCAGGGCCGTATTTGTGTAAATCGTGGTTAAAATCGTCGGCGACGCCGAAACGAAATAAGCGATGATGCCGCTGACAGCCAATCCGGCGGCCATGTAATTGTATACGCCGAGCATGTAGGCGCGCAGGCCTTCGTCGATCCCGTCGCGGCGGATGGCGTCTACGCGGCCGAAAGCCGCGTCACGGTCCGATGCCATTTTCATTCCTCTCAAAAATTTCTAATGAACTTTGATATTTGGCCATTTGCAGCTGATTTTCAAGGCCCCTGGGGGGCTTCGCACCTCAAGTCATGCGCAGCACCGGAGCCGGTTTTTGACCCAAAATCCGCCATGTCCCGACCAGCCCCAATATCACAACCAGAACCATGCCACCGCCCGCTGAACCGATGATCGCCGGAATATCCACCAGCCAATCGCCCTCCATGGCGAACCGGACAACGGCCCAGGCGGCCAGTGTTCCCGTGGCGGCGGCAACCACGCCGGTGATCAGGCCCAGCACCGCGAATTCCAGCAAGTGAACCCGCAGCACATCGAATCGCCGGGCGCCTAAGACTTTTAGGATCACCGAGTCAAAAACCCGACCCCGACGACCGGCGGCGATGGCCCCGGCCAACACCAACACGCTCGCCCCCAGGGTTAAGGACGAAATGGCTCGCACTGCCGCGCTGATTTTCTCCAAAATGCCCGTGGCCCGTTCGATCACGTCGCGTACCCGCACGGCGGTGATGTTGGTGAACTGCCCGGTTACCGCATCGAACACCGCGTCTTCGGCTCCGGCGTCAACGACCGTGCTGGCCACGTGAATCTGTGGGGCGTTTTCCAGGGCGCCCGGGGCGAAGATGACGCTGAAATTGATGCCCATGGCCTGCCAGTCTACCCGCCGCAGATTGGCCACTTGGGCGACGATGTCCCGGCCCAAGATATTGAATGTCACCGTGTCCCCCACGGCGATGGCCATCTGCTCTGCGACGCTGGAATCCAACGAAATGGCCGGGGGCCCGTCGTAGCCAACAGGCCACCATTGGCCATCGGTCAGAACCGTGCCGTCGGCCATGGCTTCGGCATAGGTAAAACCCAGTTCCGAACGCACGAACCAATGGCCATCGTGTTCGCCGGTGTTGGTGCCCGTGCGCGTGCCGTTGATCGCCACTGCCCGACCGCGCAGGGTGGGGAGGCGCTGCAATTCGATGACTCCCGGCACCGCCAAAACGGTGGCATCGAACGCCGCCACTTGGTCCGGCTGAATATCGATGAAGAAAAACGCCGGGGCCTGGTCGGGCAACTGCTCGGTGATTTGCCGGGTCAGGTTGGCGTCCAACAAAGCCACGGCCACCAACACGCTGAGGCCCAACCCCAAGGACATCATTACATTGCCGGTGGGGGCTCCGGGACGGGTCAGGCTGGCCAAGGCCAAACGCAGGGACGGCCGCCGCACACGTGGCAATGCCATGATCGTCGCCATCACGGCATAAGCGACAACCCGAAAGCCCACCAATCCGCCCACGGCGGTGGCGGCGAACCACGCCCCCAGCCAGAAATTGCCGGTACCAAACACTGCCAATCCAATTAACGTCAAAATTGCGGCGACGGTCAGGATCACATAACGCGGGCGGGGTAATCGTCTGCTGGGGCTGACGATGGCGCGAAACAATTCAGCGGCGGGCACTTCCCGGGCCTGAGCCAGAGGCCACAAGGCAAATGCGGTGGCAGTCAATCCGCCGTATGCGGCGGCTAACCCCAAGGGCAGCCAGTATAGGGAAAACCCCGGGGCCACAGGCAAGGCGTCGCCAATTAATGGTGTCACCACCAAGGGGGTCAGGGCGCCTGCCACCACCCCCAGCACGATGCCAATGGCCGCCAACACCGCCACCTGCCAAAAATAGATCTGGAACACCAGCCCACCTGATGCCCCCAGGCTTTTCAGGGTGGCGATGGTGGCAGTTTTCCCCACCAAGTAGCTGCGCACTGCATTGCCGACGCCGACGCCGCCGATGACCAGTGCAGTAAGGCCCACCAGGGTCAGAAACGTAGCCAGCCGATCAACAAATGTCTGCAACGCCGGTTGGGCCGATGTGTATTCGCTGGTCCGCCACCCGGCCTGGGGAAACTTGGCATTCAGATCTTCCAACCACACGGCGGGATCGGCGGCGGGGTCCAAGGCAAATCGGTATTTGGTTTCGACAAGTGACCCCGTGCGCACCAACCCTGACGCGTCCAAGGTTTCGGCGGACACCATCAATCGTGGCCCCAACGCCATGACTCCGGCGGTGCGGTCAGGCTCGATGCCAATGACCGCCCGCAGTTCAACGTCGACGTTGCCAATCACCACTCGGTCGCCGATGGCCAGCCCCAGCCGTGAAAACAATTCGGCCTCGGCTCCGGCTCCGGGCACACCGTCACGGATGGCAAGGGCGGCAGCAATGTCTTGGGATGGGGTCAAAGCCATTTGGCCGAACAACGGATACAGGTCGTCAACCCCTTTCAGTTCCACCAACATCACCGTGCCGTCGGTGTTGCGGGCCATGGATCGCAAATCCCGCACCGTGCTGACTTTGTCCGCAGTGGATAAGAAATATGCTAGTTCCGCGTCGTCTGCCGCTCGCGCCGTCAGATTGACCTCGGCATCGCCGCCCAGGATGGCGCGGGCATTGTTTTGCAGCTCGGTGACCACCGAGGCGGACAATGACCCGACGGCGGCGATGGCGCCAACGCCTAAGGCCAGGGCGGCGATGAAAACGCGAAAGCCGGTCAATCCCCCGCGCAATTCACGGGCAGCAAGGCGCAAGGCCAAGGGCATGGCCATAGGACTAATCCACCGCTGTGGCCGCAAAGACGCGACCATCCCGCATGTGGACCACTCTGTCGCAACGCTCAGCGATGGTCTGATCGTGCGTAATCAGCACAAGCGAGGTTTGTTGACTGGCTTGGATGGAAAACATCAGTTCGACAATGGCGGCACCGGTGGTGGTGTCCAGGTTACCAGTGGGCTCGTCGGCGATAACCAACGCGGGGGCCCCGGCGAAGGCCCGGGCAACGGCGACGCGCTGTTGTTCGCCGCCGGACATTTGCGATGGATAATGGCCCATGCGCGGACCCAGGCCCGCGGCCTCCAGGCCAGCGGCGGCGATGGCGAAAGCGTCCTTGTTGCCCGCCAGCTCCAGGGGCACCACGACATTTTCCAACGCCGTCATGGTGGGGATCAGATGGAACAATTGGAACACAATGCCGATGGTGTCGCGGCGGAACGGGGCCAGGGCGTCTTCGTCCATGGTCCCAAGACAGTGGCCGGCGACCGTGATCGTGCCCTCGCTGGGGCGCTCCAACCCCGTCATCACTGCCAACAGGGTGGATTTCCCAGACCCGGAGGGGCCGGTGATGGCCAAGGTTTCCGACGGTGCCACTTCCAAATCGACACCGCGCAGGATGTTGACCGCGCCAGCGGCACTCTCCAAAGTCAGAACTACGCCGCGAAGTTGGACCAAGGGTTTGGGCGTGGGGGGCATTGAGGACATTATGCAGACAATCAAAGTGAGGGGCGTGCGCAGGCCTCTCGCATATAGGGTCTTGGCCCGGGCGGTCAATACGGCTTTGCTGATCCTGGGACTGCTGACGGCTGCGGCGATGGACGCGCAGGCACAGCCCGTGACAATCGTAGTGCTGGGGGACAGCCTAACCGCAGGCTATGGCTTGGATGCCGACGATGCGTTCCCGGCCAAACTGCAAGTGGCGTTGGCGGCGGACGGCATTGACGCCGTTGTGATCAACGCCGGGGTTTCTGGCGATACAACTGCTGGCGGTCTTTCCCGCTTGGCCTGGTCGATGGGTGATGCCCCTGACTTGGCCATCATCGAGCTGGGCGCAAACGATGCCCTGCGCGGGTTGGCTCCCGATGCCACCTATGAAAATCTTTCCGCCATTCTGCAATGGTTGGACGACCAAGAAATTCCCGGTCTGTTGGCCGGGATGTTGGCGGGCCCCAATATGGGAGAAGACTATGGCAGGGCATTCAATGCTATTTTCCCAGCGCTGGCGGTGGATCATGGTGTTCCGCTGTACCCGTTCTTTTTGGCGGGTGTCATCGGCGAGCCAACGCTGTTGCAGGATGACGGAATGCATCCCACAGCAAAAGGCGTTGAGTTGATTGCGGCGGGAATTCTGCCGTTTGTGGTTCAGGCGCTTGGCGCAGTTGTGGTCAATTAAAGACAGAGAAAGGGCAACGAATTGGAAGTTCGGAAACTTGGCCGCACCGGCCTGGACGTCAGCTTGATCTGCCTTGGCACCATGACCTGGGGCCAACAGAATACCGAGGCAGAAGCCCACGAACAGATGGACTATGCCCTGGATCACGGGGTCAATTTTTTCGACACCGCGGAAATGTATCCGGTACCCAACCGGGCTGAAACCGTGGGCCGAACCGAAGCCTATATCGGCTCATGGATGGCGGCCCGAAAATCCCGGGACAAAATCATCCTGGCCACCAAAGTCGCCGGGCCATCGAACATGGCCATGCCCCGGGATGGATCGCCGGGGTTGGATGCCGCCAATATTCGCCTAGCCATCGACGCCAGCTTGCAGCGCTTGGGCACCGACATGATTGACCTGTACCAAGTCCACTGGCCGGCCCGGCACACCAATTATTTTGGCCGCCTGGGATACGTCCACGACGAGACCGATATACCAGTAGACATTGGCGAAACGTTTGAGGCGTTGGCGGATCTGGTGCGCGCGGGCAAGGTGCACCACATCGGTCTTTCCAATGAAACCCCGTGGGGGGTGATGCAGTTTTTGAATGCTGCCCATTCGGCAGGCATTAGCCGCCCGGCAAGCATCCAAAATCCATATTCTTTGTTGAATCGCAGCTTTGAAGTTGGCCTGGCGGAAATGGCCATCCGCGAAGACGTCGGATTGCTGGCGTATTCCCCCCTAGCGTTTGGTGTGCTTAGTGGCAAATACTTGGGCGCCCAAAACCCCAAAGGTGCGCGGCTCACATTGTTTCCGGAATTCGGCCGCTATTTGGCGCCCCGCGGTCGCGCCGCGACCCAGGCCTATGTCGACATCGCTGGCCAAGCTGGGTTGGACCCGGCGCAAATGGCCTTGGCCTTTGTGAACACCCGGCGGTTTGTCACCAGCACCATCATTGGCGCTACCACCATGGATCAGCTGGCCGCGAACATTGCTAGCACACAAATCACGTTGACCACCGACGTGGTGAACGCCATCGAAGCCGCGCACGAAAACCACACATATCCCAGCCCATAGGATTTAGATGAACCGTCTGACCCTACCGATCATTCTGGTTGCCGCGCTGATTTCTGGAACTGCGACCGCCCAGGGACGCGCCGCGCTGTTTCACGCGTGTGACCGATTGGCTGGGAACCCCATCGATCCCGATCACGTAGGGCCGGGGGTGCCGACCTTTGCCATCAACGCCGTCCCAGCCATCGAGGCGTGCTTGGAGGGCTTGAACCAATACCCCGGCGAAGCGCGTTTTCAATTCCAATTGGGTCGCGCCTATCGCCAAGCCCGCGATTACGACAACGCCGTGCGCTGGTATTTGGCGGCGGCGGACCAAGGCTATGCCGGGGCGCAGAACAGCTTGGGGGTAATGTATTCCCGCGGCGAAGGGGTGGTGGAAAACTGCACCACAGCCGCCTATTGGTTCGAGCTTGCGGCGGCCCAGGGGTACCCCGCGGCCATCAGAAACCTTGGCACCTTGTCGTGTGTGCGGTTGGTGTGAATGCGATACTTCACAGCGATCCCTTTGCCTCTGGCCATCAAGGACCGCCTGACATCGTTATGTAGCGGTGTGCCAGGGGCCAAATGGGCAGACCCCGACCAAATGCACATCACGTTGCGGTTCATTGGCGATGTGGACGGGGTCGCGGCCACCGACATCGCTGAGGCCCTGGACGACGTCCGCGGCGACCCGTTTGAATTGGACCTGGCCAATATCGGCCATTTCGGCACGGGCCACCGCTTGCGCACACTGTGGGTCGGGGTGGCGGCAAGCGAGGGGTTGGAGCAACTACAGGGCCGAGTGGATCGCGCAGTATCCTCGGTCATCGGCACCCAAGAGCAGCGAAAATTTCACGCCCATGTGACCCTTGGTCGGTTCAAGCGCACCGCGCCGGACCTGGGTGGGTATTTGGCGCAACACGGGCCTTTCCGCGCCGGTCCAGTTTCGGTTAACGAATTCGTGCTCTATTCTAGCCATCTGGGGTCGGAGCGCGCCATCCATACGGTCGAGGCGCGGTACCAATTGACCTTATAATTGTCCGCTGACCGCTCCGGCTGCGTTTGGGATTGGGCTTTGAATGGTCTGAGAGGATCGCATCGTGCCTGAGTTGCCAACCGCCCATTGCGGCAAACTGTTCGAAGGAACCTTGAAAGAGGCCGATCTGGAACAGATTCGCGCGCTGATTCTTGCAACCAAATCCCCCGAGGTCGCAGACGAAGTCGCCCATTTGTTGCACCAATATTCGGCGTTGCCGGACGTTGCCCAGCGCTTCGCATCCGAAACATCCCTGGATATATTTTGTTGCCCCAGGTTATCCGCGTGGTGACTGCGGCCTTGGGTGCCGAAGTGGCGACGCTGTTTCTATATGACCCTGACACCGACGAATTGTGGTCGCGCATCGCCCGGGGTGTCGGCGTTGACGAAATCTGCATCCCCGCCGCCCCAGGATTGGGATGGCGTATGGACCGTTCGGCGCAAATAACGTCGCGGGTTAGAAACCGTAGCGGGCCAGGGTGGCGTCTACGGACTGCACATACGATCCACCGAACAAGCGCACGTGCACCAACAACGGGTATAAATTGTACAAATCCCGGCGCTCTTCAAAAAACCCGTCTGCCATGGGCCGCAGTTCTGCGTAGCGCCTGAAAAATGCATCGCCAAATGTGTTGAACAACGTGCTGAAGGCCAGCTCGATTTCCGGGTCAGCGTAATAAATCGCCGGGTCAATCAAGCCGGTGATTCGGCCGGCGGCGCACAGCACATTGCCCGACCACATGTCCCCATGGATCAAAGACGGCGCCGATGGTTCCGTCAGCCACTCATCCAATTTTGCGCATAGGGCTTCAACCCTAGCCATCATGGCTGCGGGCAATCGCCCGGCGTTCACGGCTTCCCCGCCCATGTACATCAGCCGCTGATCGCGGAAGAATTCGACCCATGATTTCGTTGCCGGGTTTGGTTGGTGAAGGCCGCCGATCACGGTGTCTTTTTCCAGACCAAACGTGGTCTGGGTAATCCCGTGCAACGCCGCCAACAATTCCGCCCCATGGCGCTGAGCATCACCGGTGATGGCGCCGCGATTGGGCAGGTGTTCCATGACCAGCAACCGGTCAGCTTGAAACAACACACGGGGCATCGGTAGGTCCGAATGATCCCGCAAATACCGCAGCATCCAGCCTTCCAGGTCTAAATGCGCGCCGGGATCACCAAATTTGGCCACCAAACGGGCCCCGTCCGGCATGGACAACTGGATCACATCGCCAACGCAACCGCCGGCCAAGGGGCGCGACCGCACTGGGGCCATACCCAGTGCTTCCTCGATGACGCGGCCCAAGTCTGCGGGCATGTCTATTTCGATCCGTTGGTCGGGTGCGCCAAGTACGTGGTGCGGATGTCTTCCAACAGCCCTTCGGCCGCTGTCTCCACCAAATTCAAAACAATTTCGAACCCGTCGCCGCCGCCAAAATAGGGGTCGGGCACTTCAGATTTTCCCAGTCCCGGCGCGTACTCCAAAAACAATCCCAACGTGGCGGAACCCGGTGGGAACCGATTCAGGTGACGCAAATTATCCCGATCCATGGCTAGTACATAGTCGAAGTCGTTCAAATCCCCTTGGCCAACCTGGCGGCCGCGGGATCGGGATAGATCAATGCCGCGCCGTGCGGCGGCCCGAAAGGCGCGATCATCCGCGGGTGCTCCGATGTGATAATCGTGGGTGCCGGCGCTATCCACCTGAATTTGATCGGCGAGGCCCTGGGACTCCACTAATTGGCGGAACACCCCTTCGGCAGTGGGGGATCGACAGATGTTGCCCATGCAAACGAATAGAACGCTGACCAAATTCTTACTCCCTCACGACGCCAATTCGATGGCGTCCATATCGGCGTCGGAATAGCCGAAATGATGGCCGATTTCGTGGATCAACACGTGGCGAATAAGACCGTCCAGGGTTTCATCCATTTCGCACCAGTACGCCAACAAAGGTTGGCGGTACAGAAAGATCATGTCGATTGATCCGGCCACGTCTCCCAAGCTTTTTTGGTCCAAGCTCACCCCTTGGTACAAGCCCAAAAGACCGTATTCGCCTTCGATGCCCAATTCGTCCAACACCTCTTGGTCAGGAAATTCAATGACCCGGATCATTACGTCGTCCACATGATCACGCAATACGTTCGGCAACGCTTCATAGGCGTTGTTGGCGATGGCTTCCATGTCTGCGGTGGACGGAGCTTTGGTTCCGACCCAACGGCTGTCGTTTGATTGCGCGTTCATGGGGGCAACCCTATCCTGCCCTTGTTTCGCTGCCAAAGACCGATTACGTGGAAATCATGGAAAAACCAGCCACCACAGACTCAGCGCCCGATCTGCCCGCAACCGCCAAACAACCAAAACCACCGCCGGGCTTTTGGGACAAAGTGCGCGCAAATTTGAGCCGGGTGCCGTTCATCGAAGACGCCCTGGCCGCATATTATTGCGCCACGGATAACGCCACGCCGCGCCATGTGCAGGCCGCGCTGATCGGGGCGTTGGTCTATTTTGTCGCGCCAATCGATTTGATTCCCGACGTGGTGGTCGGGTTGGGCTACGCCGACGACGCGGCGGTGCTGGCGGCGGTGATCGCCTCGGTGCGCAAATATTTGACCCCCGACCATTACGCCAAAGCCAAAGAGTGGCTTAAACGGGAATTTTAGATTACGTGTCGCTCAGATCCACGTGGCTGCAATGCTGCGGAGCAGCGAACAAAAGCATGAGCAGCCACGATCTGTTCTCTGACCAACTAGCCTGAAAAATGGGATCGCATCCAATCAATCTGGGGCTTCGGTTCATTCCCGAACTCACCGCAGTGGTGGCGTTCGCCCAATGGGGTTGGATGGCCTTCGGTGATGGTTTTCAGTGGGCGGCGATGATTGCGGCTCCGGTGGCGGGTGCCGCGGCCTAGGGCCCGTTCAATGTGGCGGGGGATCCCAGCCGATCTGGCAAGGCGCCAATTCCGGTGCCGGGCTTGGTGCGTCTTGGCATCGAGCTGGTGCTTCTCGCCCTGGCGGCGGTGGCCTTGGGGTTTGTCGGGGCTAATCTAGTGGGCTGGGTGTTCGCTGCCATCGTCGCCGGTCATTACGCCGCATCCTGAGACCGGGTTGCCTGGTTGCTGCGCCGCTAACCTCCCTGATAAGAATATCTTCATGAGAGGATATTTCGGCATTGGGGTGGAGGGCATCTCAAAACCCATGAACGCGGGAAATTTGTTCCGCACCGCCCACGCGTTCGGGACCAGCTTCATCTTCACGGTGAATTCGGAAATTGCGTTGTCCGACATCGGTCGGTCGGACACCAGCGACAGTTGGAAGCAAACGCCCTTCTATCGCTATGACTCCGTGGCCGATATAGATTTGCCAAAGGATTGCAGCCTGGTGGGCCTGGAATTTATCGAAGACGCCACAGCATTGCCCTCGTTTCGCCATCCTCCCCGTGCAGCCTATGTGCTGGGCCGCGAAATGGGGTCCCTGACGCCGGAGATTCAAGAGCGATGCGTGTTTATTGTCCAAATTCCCACGCGATTTTGCGTCAACGTAGGCACCGCCGGAGCCATTGTCATGTATGACCGCATGCTCTCTATGGGCCGGTTCGCCGAACGTCCGGTAGGGGCCGGAGCCCCGGTGCCCGCCGCCGCTGTCCCAAACCCCGGGCGTTCGCCGCGCCGCTCCATCGGCTAACTGTCAATGACCTGGAAACCCATTATTCTGGCGGCGATCCTGGCGGTCTGGGGGTTGCCGGCTGCGGCTCAGGATTGGATCGGCACCTTCGAAGACTGGAGCGTCTTTGAATACGCCGAGGGCGGCGGAAAGGTTTGCTACATTTCGTCTACACCCCTGGATATGTCGCCAAAGAACGTGAACCGTGGCGATGTGTTCATGCAGGTGGTCAACAACACCGACGACGACACCAAAAATGTGGTCAATATCGTCGCGGGATACACCTTTCAAGACAACAGCGCGGTGGTGGCCACCATCAACAACGTGGAATTTCGCATGTTCACGGCGGGGGACGGGGCGTGGAACTCCAGTACGGACAAAGACAATGAAATGGTCCAGGCCATGATCCGCGGTGCCGAATTGGTGGTGGCGGGGGAATCCAGCCGCGGCACCAACACCACCGATACCTATTCGTTATTGGGGTTCACGGCGGCCCATCGGGCCATGACTGAGGCGTGCGGCGGGTGACCAAGCGTTTGGGCGGTGTTGGCCGCGACACTTTGGGTGCCGCGGCGACGGCGGTGGGGGAGCCCCCGACCAAGCAAAAAATGCGCGGCAAACAGCTATTCCACTGGATGTATCACCGGGGCGCCACGGATTTCGACGCCATGACCAGCATTTCCATGGATTTGCGGGCGCGCATGAAAGCCGTCTGGGATTTACGCCGGGACACGGTGGCCACCGAGCAAATTTCAGTGGACGGCACCCGCAAATGGCTGGTGGAGCTTGATGACGGTGCCAAGGTTGAAAGCGTCTTGATCCCCGAAGACGACCGCGGGGCCCTGTGCATTTCCACCCAGGTGGGCTGCACCCTGAATTGCTCGTTTTGCCACACCGGCACCCAGCCCTGGGTGCGCAATCTGACAGCCGAAGAAATCGTCGGCCAGGTGTTGATTGCCCGGGATGTGCTGGGGGAATGGCCGTCGCCATCCGAAAGCCGGTTGATTTCCAACATCGTCCTGATGGGCATGGGGGAGCCACTGCTGAATTACGACAACGTGGCCAAAGCCCTGAAAATCATCATGGACCCCGAAGGCATTGCCATTTCCCGGCGCCGCATCACCGTGTCCACGGCGGGTGTGGTGCCGATGATCGGGCGACTGGGGGCGGAAACCGGCGTCGGCCTGGCGATTTCGTTGCACGCCGTGCGTGACGATGTGCGCAACGAACTGGTGCCGTTGAACCGCAAGCACCCCATTGCCGAACTGTTAGAGGCCTGCCGCACTTACCCCGGCGCTTCCAACGCCCGGCGGATCACCTTTGAGTACGCCATGTTGAAGGGCGTGAACGATTCACCCCAGGCCGCCAAGGAACTGGTGCAATTGATCGCGGGCATCCCCGCCAAGGTCAATTTGATCCCGTTCAATCCGTGGCCCGGAGCGCCGTATCAGGTGTCCGACGACGCCACCATCGAGGCCTTCGCCGAAATCGTGAACCGTGCGGGGTACGCGTCGCCTATCCGGGTTCCCCGGGGCCGCGATATCTCGGCGGCCTGTGGCCAGTTGAAATCGGACTCGGTGCGGATCTCCGCCAAAACCCGGGCTTCTCAGACCGCCTGACAAGCCTTGCGCCGTTCGCTATAGTCAACTCAGCCTCCTCGCGGGGGTTTTCATTTACCAGCTGGAATTTTGGACGTTGCGATGAACGACAAGCGTAAGTCGGTGAAAAAAGTTGTGCTCGCCTACTCCGGCGGGCTCGACACCTCGGTCATTCTGAAATGGCTGCACGAGGTCTATGACTGCGAGGTGGTGACGTTCACCGCCGACCTGGGCCAGGGCGAAGATCTGGTGCCGGTGCGGGCCAAGGCCGAGGCCCTGGGCGTCACCCAGATCATCATCGAAGACCTGCGCGGGCTGTTCGTGCGCGATTATGTGTTCCCCATGTTCCGGGCCAATGCCTTGTACGAAGGCCAATATCTGTTGGGGACCGCCATCGCCCGACCGCTGATCGCCAAACGGCAAATCGAAATCGCCGCTGAATTGGGGGCCGACGCCGTTGCCCACGGGGCCACCGGCAAAGGCAACGACCAGGTGCGCTTCGAATTGTCGTTCTATGCCTGTAACCCGGATATCAAAGTCATCGCCCCCTGGCGCGAATGGGACCTGCACTCGCGCACCGAATTGCTGGACTATGCGGCGAAAAATAATATCCCCGTAGCAAGCGATTCCCAGGGCGAAGCGCCGTTTTCCCAGGACGCCAATCTGCTGCATACGTCGTGCGAAGGCAAAGCTTTGGAAAACCCAGCATCGGAAGCCGGTGAATTTGTCTATTCACGGTCAATGTCGCCGGAAAAAGCCCCGGACCGCCCCACCTATATCAAGGTCGAATTCGAAGGCGGCGATGCCGTCGGCATCGATGGCGAACGGCTGTCACCCGCGCCGTTGTTGGGACGCCTGAACGAATTGGGCGGCGCTAACGGCATCGGTCGTTTGGACTTGGTGGAAAACCGCTATGTGGGGATCAAATCCCGGGGCATTTATGAAACTCCGGGCGGCACGATCTTGCTCGCCGCCCACCGGGGCATTGAAAGCATCACCTTGGATGGGCCATCGACCCATCTGAAGGACAGCATCATGCCGAAATATTCCGAACTGATTTACAACGGCTTTTGGTTCAGCCCGGAACGGGAGATGCTCCAGGCCTTGATCGACAAAAGCCAGGAATTTATCACCGGAACTGTCAGGCTGAAATTGTATAAGGGCCAGGCCACCGTGGTCGGCCGTGAATCGCCCTATTCACTGTATGACGAAGAAATCGCCACCTTCGAAGAAGACGCGGTCTATGACCAGTCGGACGCCGAAGGCTTCATCAAGCTGAACGCACTGCGACTAAGGACCCTGGCCAAGCGGACCTAGCAGTCGGCCTTACCCAAGCAAGCGAGCTCCTACTTCCCGTCATGGCCGGTCACATTAGGAGATCAGATTCACGCGCCCGACCAGGCGCGATCTGCTCTGTGCCCGGCCATGACGGGCTGAGGGAATGCGGGCCTCGTCCTTCGACAAGCACAGGATGAGGCTGGCTATTCGGCTTCGGGATCTTTCGGCATTGGCACGCCGGTGTTGCGGCAGGCCAGGGCCAGTGTGTTTTGCAGCAAGCAGGCAATGGTCATGGGGCCGACGCCTTTGGGCACGGGGGTGATGGCCCCGGCCACCTGCGTGGCCTCCGCAAAATGCACGTCGCCCACTAGGCGACCTTTTCCCTGGCCCGGTTCCGGGTCCAGGCGGTTGATGCCCACGTCGATGACGATGGCGCCGGGTTTGATCCAATCGCCGCGGATCATCTCCGGTTGGCCCACTGCGGCGATCAGGATGTCCGCCCGGCGGCACACGGCGTCTAAATCCTGGGTGCAGGAATGGGCGGTAGTCACGGTGCAATGTTCGCGCAGCAATAATTGCGCGATGGGCTTGCCCACTAAATTTGACCGCCCGACAATCAGGGCCTCCAGGCCCTTCAAATCTTGGGTCACGCTTTTGATCAGGGCTAAGCACCCCAGGGGAGTCGCCGGGACTACACCCACCCGGCCCGACACCAATAGCCCGGCGTTGATGACGTGCAAGCCGTCCACATCTTTTGCAGGGTCCAACACGTCGATGACCTCGTCGCCGTCTATCTGGTCCGGCAGGGGCATTTGCACCAAAATGGCCTGCACATCCTTGTCGGCGTTGAGCTCCTCGATCACACCGATCAATTGGCCCTGGGCGGCGCTGGCGGCCATGTCGATGTCCCGGGCTTTCATGCCGACCTCGGCTGCGCGCTTGGTCTTCATCCCCACATAGATCTGGCTGGCCGGGTCGTCCCCCACCAATACCACGGCCAGCGTGGGTGTGAGGTCGGATTCGGCCTTCAGGATCGCCGTGCGCCGGGCGACTGAGGCCCTGACCCGCGCGGCGATGGCCGTGCCGTCGATGATGGTGGCGGATTGTCCTGGAGTTTCGTCAACCATGCCGATCCTTAGCCCAGATATTGAGGTCGCGCAAAATTTGGCTGTCGGCGGCATCGATGCGCATTGTTTTGTGCCGTGATGTGGCCCCGGAAACCACCGCTAAACGACTGGGGGCCAGGTCCCATTCTTTAGCCAACAAGCGGCACAGGGCGGCGTTGGCTTTGCCCTTGTCGGGGGCGGCGGTGGACCCGGGCTTTCAGAACGGATTGACCATCGGCGTCCGGGACAATGTCGCCGATGGCGGACTTGGATGCTTTGGGGGTCAGGTGGACGGCCACATGGATGCCATCGCGGACTGATGCGAACGGGCTCGGGGTTGTCACCCCTTAGTAAAAGATTCCGCGCATGGTGGGCCCGTTCCACAAATCTTTGACGAAATACACCAACAGAATTAGGACCAGGGGCGAGATATCGACGCCGCCCAAATTCGGCATGAATCTGCGGATCGGGGCCACCATCGGGCTCATCAGGCGATTAAGCACGTCGTTGACGGTGAAGACGAACCGATTTCTCATGTCGACGATGCCAAACGCGATCAGCCAGCTTAAAATCGCCCAGGCGAAGACCGCAAAAACCAGCAGCGAGAGGATTGTGTTGATCAGATTGTGAATGGCAACCATAGGATTCGCGCCGTTTGTTTGTGACAGTCAGATGTGTAGGTGAGAACGCCGGGGCCATTTGTAAAGGCCGCCGCCGCCCTGGTCCACTTTGAATAGGCCGCGTTGACTTAACCGCGCAGGATTCCCATTATCCGCCCGGATCGGGGCCGTAGCTCAGTTGGGAGAGCGCGACGTTCGCAACGTCGAGGTCAGGGGTTCGACTCCCCTCGGCTCCACCAATCCCTCTATAGGTTTCCAGAGTCTCCAGAAGTTCCCGGAGCATTACTCCCCACCAAATCCCCACTGGTTGGTCACCTAAATATCCATAGATGGCTCTCTTGATGAGGGACTTTGCCAACTTCGCCAGCCTTGAACCCAAGAAAGCGCAGGGCGGCGGCGTTGGTTTAATAATGGGCGCTTTCGCCGCCAAGAACCAAACCACTATTGCCTCAATGGTCGTGTCTCTGCACAGCGCCTAAATGTACGTACAAATGTGCGTAGGAGAATAAACAAAGACTAAGTTTTTGATTTTCCATAAATTTTGGCGGAGAGGGTGGGATTCGAACCCACGAAGGACTTGCGCCCTTGCCGGTTTTCAAGACCGGTCCCTTCAACCACTCGGGCACCTCTCCAATCTCGGATGAACATACTGGGGTATTTTGCCATTAGGAAAGACGAGTGGGGCAACGATTATCACGAGATTCTTGGCCCGCCCGAGTTTGAAGGCGAGTGTGACTACTGCGGACATGGAAGGAAGGACCACTGCCGTCCCCGTGTTTACGCCGTTGCACCCCAATGTAGATTGGGTCAACATCTTTGCTTGCGCCCGCCGGTATTGAGGGTCGCGCTCGTCGCTGATTGCCGCCAGGAATTTACCGAACTCGTCCAAGTGCAGGATCTGCGACGGGTGAACTTGCAACCCTGCCAGCAAACCCTGGGCTGATGGCGTGTCGTCACCGGCCAAGGCACATTTACCTATACCGACGGCAACACGTACGTCGGGGAATTCCGGGACGGTTTTCGCCATGGTGAAGGCATTTTATATCCGCGAACGGCACGGTGATTCGTGAAGGACTTTGGTTGAACGGAGAACCCGTCAACGAAGAGTGAAAGCATCGCGATGAGAAACTTTCGGCAGCCCAAATCTTTGCAGTGAATACCGCAAGGGGACCGCGCGCCAACCTTCCCCGTGGACGCAGGCACCCCATAGCCATATTGTCCCTGGCAGATATCCCCCCGCCGCAGCCCTTCATCAACATGACCCCATGACCCAGCAAGCCTTCTCTTTGTTCACCGACCTGTACGAGCTGGCCATGGTTCAGGCCTACCTTGCGGAGGGCATGACCGAGGCGGCCACGTTCAGCCTGGCGGTGCGGGCATTGCCCCCCCAACGCAATTTTTTGGTGGCGTGTGGTCTTGACCAAGTGCTGGCTCACTTGGAGTCCCTGAAATTCAGCGACGAAGACATCAACTATTTGAAATCATTGGGGAAATTTTCTCGCGAACTTTTGGATTGGTTGGCTGGGTTTCGATTTACCGGCGACGTTTTTGCGATGCCAGAGGGCACCCCGGTGTTTGGCAACGAACCAATTTTGGAAATAGTCGCACCCTTGCCCCAGGCTCAGTTGGTGGAAACTTTCGTGATGAATCAAATCCACCTGCAAACGCTGATTGCCTCCAAGGCGGCGCGGGTGGTGGCGGCGGCCCAGGGGCGCGACGTGGTGGAATTCGGTGCCCGGCGCATCCATGGCACCGGCACGGCGATCCAAGCGGCCCGGGCAAGTTTTATCGCCGGCACCACGGCCACATCGAATGTCGCCGCTGGAAAAAAATTCGGACTGCCCGTTGTTGGCACCATGGCCCACAGCTATGTGCAGGCGTTTGGTTCTGAGATCGAGGCGTTCCGAACCTTCACCAGCCATTTTCCCGAAACGACCTTGGTGGTGGACACATATGACTCGTTGGCAGGCGTCAGTCGGGTCGTGGATTTGAGCCAAGAGCTGGGGGATGATTTTCGCGTAAGGGCCATTCGCCTTGATTCCGGCAATCTGGGGGAACTCGCCAAGGCCGCGCGCAAAATGTTGGATGACGCTGGGCTTACGGGTGTTGCGATCTTTGCCAGCGGTGGTCTGGACGAAGACTCAATCGCCGATGTTGTGGCAATCGGTGCCCCCATCGACGCCTTTGGTGTGGGCACCCGGATGGGGGTTTCGGCCGACGCGCCATCCCTGGAAATCGCCTACAAGCTCGCCGAATTCGCAGGGACCGGCCGACTCAAGCTGGCGCCGGGAAAGGTCGTCTTGCCTGGGCGCAAACAGGTTTTCCGAGCTCAGGCAAACGGCGTGGCGGTGAGCGATACAATTGCGCGGTCCGAAGAGGGCTTGGATGGCACCCCGTTGCTTACCCAGGTCATGAAGGGTGGCCAGAGAACCGCGCCGGCCAAAACCCTGGAAACCATCCGCGATTATGCCAAAAACCAAATCGCCGGGTTGCCCCCATCAGTGCGTGGGATCGCCCACGCTGATCCTGCCTTTGCTGTTGCTGTTAGCGACGTCTTGAGCGAATACAAACGCCATGTGGAACAATCGATTACCGGCTAATAACCGAGGCAAACATGGCGTCGGCATTCGTGAATGTGCCGTACAGATAATCGCCGCCGCCGCCAAATTGGGCCCGAGTCTCGGTCCATATTTCTGCTAAGCGACAAATGTCCCGATCGATGTCCGGGCTGGAGGGTGCCCTGCGGCCAACGCCGCGAACATTCATGGGCATGGCTTCGCGCACAGCGCCAAAGTTCCCGTGCATTTCAGCCGAGATTGATCGAGCATGGGCGTGGGCGGTGCTGTCCGCGGACCACAGGTTGGGGTGACGTTCCGCCAAGTATTCGTAAATGGCCAAGGATTTTCAAACGGTCACATCCCCGTCATGGAACACCGGCACCAGCCCGGCTTTAGAATGGCTGAGAATCTTTTCTTTCCAATTGCCTTCGTACAAGGGATTTGCGGTTTCCTCGAACGGCTCACCCGTGTGGGCCAACGCCAGCCAGGGGCGCTGGGACCATGACGAATAGTTCTTGTTGCCGAGTACCAGATGCAGCATGGGGACCTCTGACCGGTTTCTTGAAAATCAGATGTGGCCGGACGTTATACTCCCTCCACACTGTCATGAGGAACGATTGAATGGAAAACGATTTGCGCCTGGTAGAGCCCAGCGATACCGATGTGCCGGTATGGCTGGTGACAAAGGAAGCCCGGGATGGATGGCTTGACGACCAGCCCGTCGCAGTCGGCGAATGGGTGGCCCGTCACCGGTTTCAGGCCAAGCCTGGTTCGCACATGATGGTGCCGGGGTCGGGAGGATCCATCACCGGAGTAATCCTGGGCGTTGCCGAGCCCATGGGGATGTGGGACACCTCGGGACTTCCCAGCGCTTTGGGTGCGGGAACATATGGCGTGGAAATCCGACCGGAACACGCCACCAAGGCCGCTTTGGGCTGGGCATTGGGGTGCTATGAATTCAGCCGTTACAAGGCATCAACCGATGAAGCTCCCAAGGCAACGCTCGCTTGGCCAGACGGGGCGGACCGGGCCTATGTGGTGCGGGCGGCCACGGCCACGGGCCTGGTCCGGGATTTGGTCAACACCACGGCCGCTGACCTGGGCCCGGAAGAGCTGGCCCAGGTGGCCGCGGATGTCGCCAAACAATTCGGAGCCACCGCCAGGGTCACCGTTGGCGACGACTTGCTGGCCGCCAACTACCCCATGATCCACGCTGTGGGCCGGGCCGCCACCGGGGCCCCGCGTTTGATCGACCTGCAATGGGGGGATGCCGATCACCCGGCTGTCACACTGGTGGGCAAGGGCGTGTGTTTTGACTCCGGCGGGCTGGATCTAAAACCCGCGGATGGCATGATCTTGATGAAAAAAGACATGGGTGGGGCGGCCACCGCGCTGGGTCTTGCCCAGATGATCATGGATGGAGGGCTGTCCGTACGCTTGCGGGTGCTGATCCCAGCGGTGGAAAATGCGGTCTCCGCCTCGGCTTATCATCCCAGCGACATTCTGCCGTCGCGCAAGGGTCTGACGGTGGAGGTTGGCAACACCGATGCCGAAGGCCGCCTGGTGTTGGCCGACGCTTTGGCCGAAGCGGACACCGAAACCCCGGATTTGCTGATTGACTTCGCCACCCTGACCGGCGCGGCGCGCGTGGCCTTGGGGGCCGATTTGCCTGCCTTGTACGCGCGGGAACCCCAGGATCAGTCTGCGTTAATGGAGATGGCCCTGGCCGAAGAGGATCCTCTGTGGCCCATGCCATTGTGGGCGGGGTATGAAGAAATGATCGACAGCAATATCGCTGATCTGCACAGCACCGGCACTGGACGATTCGCCGGATCCATCTCGGCGGCATTGTTTTTGGGGCGATTTGTCACTGAAACCCCCCGGTGGATGCATGTGGATTTGTACGCCTGGAACCAACGATCCCGGCCTGGACGGCCCGAAGGCGGCGAAGCCCAGACCATGCGGGCCCTGTATCGGTTAATCGACCAGCAATATCCGGCGGGGTAGAACTATGGGCCCTGATCGGTGGCGCAACTGCAAAGGACCATGGCGTGGAAGGTGAAATGACCACATAACAGGCCCTAAACGCCTGGCGGGACGCACTGGTACGGTCGGTGCGCAGCGACGGACCGGAATCTGTCGTCACGGCAAATATCGTTGCTGTTGACCGTTTATTTGGTGTCGGACCAGCACACGGTGCTTGGCTTGGCCGAGACATTGGGCATTTCCGAGCCGGCGGTCACCCGCGCGGTGGATGCCCTTAGCAGCCTTAGATTTCTGCGTCGGGCCCGAGACCTGCGGGACAAGCGCAGCGTTTTGGTCCAGCGCACGGTCAAGGGATCGGTGTTTTTAAGCGAATTCGCCGAAAGCGTGGCGGAGTCGATTTCAGCAGCGAGCTAGACGTTAACCGCGCCTGACGTGTCGGCGGCCAATTCGAACGCGGCCCGTACCAGGGCGTTGGCGTAATCGGTTTTGGGATTTTTAAGAACCTGTTGGCAGGTACCATACTCCACGACTTTCCCGTCGCGCATGACGATCACATCATCAGCGATGGCGCGCACCACCTTCAAATCGTGGCTGATGAACAAATAAGTCAAATTGTGGCGATTTTGCAGGTCGGTCAACAGTTCTAAAATCTGGACCTGGACCGTGCGATCCAGCGCCGAAGTCGGTTCGTCCAGGACAATGAATTTTGGCTTCAACACAATTGCTCGGGCAATAGAAATTCGTTGGCGTTGGCCTCCCGAAAATTCGTGGGGATAGCGGTTCATATTGGCGGGATCCAAGCCAACTTCTTGCAGCGCCTGGGCGGCCATGTCCCGGCGCTCAGATTCCGGTAACGATGTGTGGTGGACTACCAGGCCTTCTTCGACGATTTGGCCCACCGAAAATCGCGGGCTTAGGGATCCGAACGGGTCCTGAAACACAATCTGCATTTCGTGGCGATACGGGCGCATTTCGTCGAATGAATTGCCTTGGATTTCATCGCCGCCGAATTTGATCGACCCTTCGCTGCGATTCAGACGCAAAACGGCCATGCCCAATGTAGTTTTGCCCGATCCGCTTTCGCCCACCACGCCGAGGGTGTGGCCTTGGCGTACCACTAGATCCACCCCGTCCACCGCTCGCACGTGGTCGATGGTCTTACGAAAAACGCCAGCCTTGATTGGGAACCAAACTTTCAGGTCCTTGGTTTCCAGCATCATGGGGCTGTTGGGATCAGGTGTCGTTTGGCGAGGTTGGGGTTCGGAGGCGATCAGCATGCGGGTGTATTTGTGGGACGGATTGGCAAACACATCCGCAGTTTTGCCTTCCTCCACGAACTTGCCCTGATACATCACATAGATGCGTTTCGCCAATTTACGGACGATGCCCAATTCGTGGGTAATGATCAGCATGGCCATGCCGGTCTTACGCTGAATATCCTCTAACAGATCCAAAATCTGGGCCTGGATGGTCACGTCCACTGCGGTGGTGGCTTCGTCAGCAATCAACAGTTCAGGCTCGTTTGCCAACGCCATTGCGATCATGACCCGTTGGCGTTGGCCGCCAGAAAGTTGGTGTGGGTAAGAATTCAGGCGCTTTTCCGGCTCCTTGATGCCCACCAAATTGAGCAATTCCAAAATACGGCCTCGAGCCTCGGTTCTTCCCATGCCCCGGTGCAACAGCAATATTTCGCCGATTTGTTTTTCGATGGTGTGGAGCGGATTAAGCGACGTCATCGGCTCCTGAAAGATCATCGAAATCTTATTACCGCGAATCGACTGTAAAAATTTGTCTGATGCACCAAGGGCTTCTTCACCGTCAATCTTGATCGAACCAGTGGGGTGGAATGCTTTGGGATAGGGCAGCAATTGCAGAATAGCCAGTGCGGTGACTGATTTTCCCGATCCGCTTTCTCCCACCAACGCCACTGTCTCCCCGCGATCAATTTGCAGGGACACACCGCTCACGGCTTCCACCACATGCTCGGCCATCTGGAACGAAACCGACAAATCGCGGACGTCCACCAGACGACCACTGCGAGTGTTCGCCGTCAACTGGGTCTCGTCACTAGGCATCGTGTCGGTCAGGGTCAAACTTGGGTCTTTCGCGGGTCAAAGGCATCGCGCACGGCTTCACCAATAAACACCAGCAAGCTGAGCATCAGCGCCAGAACGACAAAGGTAGACAGGCCCAGCCAGGGCGCTTGGATGTTGGCCTTGCCTTGGTTCAGCATTTCGCCCAACGACGGCGACCCTGCAGGTAGGCCATAGCCGATGAAATCCAGGGCGGTCAGCGTTGTCACGGACCCCGCCAAAATAAAGGGCATGAATGTCAGCGTCGCCACCATGCCGTTGGGCAGCATGTGACGGAACATGATTTTCGCGTCCGACACGCCCAGGGCGCGGGCGGCGCGCACGTAATCGAAATTGCGGGCCCGGTAAAATTCCGCCCGTACAAGGTCCACCAAGCCCATCCAACTGAACAACAACAAGATGAACATCAGCGACCAGAAATTCGGGGTGAAAATACTGGCCATGATGATGATCAAGAACAGGGTGGGGACGCTGCCCCAAATTTCCATGAACCGCTGGAACAGCAAATCGTACCAGCCCCCCCAAAATCCTTGGGAGGCGCCGACCACAACCCCAACCACCGATCCGAATATGGTCAGCGTAAACCCGAACAGTACGGAAATCCGGAAGCCGTACAATAGCCGGGCCACCACATCCCGGCCTTGGTCGTCGGTGCCCACCCAGTTTTCAGCACTTGGCGGGGATGGCACCGGGACATCGAGATTGTAGTTGATGGTATCGAAGCTGAAAGGGATCAGTGGCCACAAAATCCATCCCTTTTCCTCGATCAGATCGGCCACATAAGGATCGCGGTATTCAGCGGGGGTTTCGAAAAATCCGCCATATCGTGTTTCCGGGTAATCCACCAAAAACGGGAACATGATGTCGCCATCAAAGCTGATGATCAGAGGTCGGTCATTCGCAAGAATTTCCGCAAACAGGCTCACCATGAACATGACGCCGAAAAACCACAGAGACCAAACCCCACGGCGGTTCTTTTTGAACGTGTCGATGCGACGCTGGGTCAGCGGCGTGATCCGCATCCCCATAAACGTGTCCAACTGGGCGGGTGCCCGCACAGGTGCGGCATCCGGCTCTGGGTAATCTGTGCGTTCTGCGACACTCATGGCTTAGCTAACTTCCTGGCGGTCAAAATGGATGCGCGGGTCAATTGCGGCGTAGGTCAGATCCCGAATAATTCCCATCAAAAGACCCAGCAGCGTGAACACGTATAGCGATCCAAAAATCAGAGGGTAGTCCCTGGTCAGCGTTGCCTCGTATCCCATGCGGCCAAGACCATCCAACGAAAAAATAATTTCGATCATCAACACGCCAGTGAAAAAGATGCTCAAGAACGCGGCGGGAAATCCAGCGATCACAATCAGCATGGCGTTGCGGAACACGTGGCCGTAGAGCACTCGGCGTTCGGTCAAGCCTTTGGCCCGGGCGGTCACCACGAACTGTTTGTTGATTTCTTCGATGAACGAATTTTTTGTCAGCATGGTCAGGCCGGCAAACCCACCGATCATCATTGCAACGACCGGCAACGTCATGTGCCAAGCGTAATCCAAAATTTTCATGCCCCAACTGAGTTCGTCCCAATTGCTGGAGACCAACCCCCGTAAGGGGAACAAATCAAAATAGCTACCGCCGGAAAACACGATGATCAACATGACCGCGAACAAATAACCCGGTACCGAAAACCCGACTAAAATCACCGCACTGGTCCAGGCGTCAAATTTTGTGCCGTCACGCACGGCCTTGGCGATGCCCAGGGGGATGGAAACGAAATACACTAGTAGTGTGGTCCAAACTCCAAGGGACAACGAGACCGGCAATTTTTCCACCACCAATTCCATGACGTTCTTGTCGCGGAAATAGGAATCCCCCAAATCGAATCTGATCAGGTTTCCCATGGTGATGAAAAACCGCACATGGATCGGTTTGTCGAAACCGAATTGGGCTTCGATTTCTCTGATCAAATCCGGGGGAATGCCGCGGGCGCCTCGGTACCGGCTGACAACATCATTGCCCGCCTGTGCCTGTGCCTGTTCATCCGCATCCGCGATGCCCACTTCTTCGTTGCCCGCCGCAGTGAACCGTTGGGTGACATCGATGGCGGTGCCTTCCAACTGGGCGATCATCTGGTGGACGGGTCCACCGGGCGCCATCTGGATCAGAAAAAAGTTGACCACCATGATGCCAAGCAACGTTGGCATGATCAGCAAAATTCTGCGGATGATATAGGCTTGCATACTCTAATACGCGTAGGGACCCGGCCGCAAAATACGACCGGGCCCCGCCTTGTTCCTTATTGATATACCCTAGTTCAGGCCGGCTTTTTCAGCCGCCACAAACGCGGCCTTTGCTGGGTCAATCCACCAGGATGATGTGCCGACGCCGTAATTTGGCGTTACATCCGGCCGACCAAATTTATCCCAGTAGGCGAGCCGGAATGAACGAATGTGCCAGTTTGGAATGACGTAGTAATTCCACTGCAACACGCGGTCCATCGCTTTGCTCAAAGCGATCAAGGTCGGTCGGTCTGGGGCGGCGATGATTAGGTCGATCAATTCATCGACCACTGGGTCGCAAATGCCAGCCAAGTTGCGGCTACCTTCTGTGTCGGCGGCTTCGCAGCTCCACATGTCCCGCTGTTCGTTACCCGGAGACAACGACTGACGAATGGTATTGACGACAATATCGTAATCGTAGGTTTGCACCCGTTCTTTATATTGGGCGGTCTCCACCGTGCGCTGGGTGGCAAGAATACCTAGGCGTTCCATGTTTTGAATGATCGGGCTGGCGATACGCTCGAACGTCGAACTGGCAAACAAGAATTCCAATTCCATCTGCGTGCCGTCGCCGTCAACAAGCTTGCCGTCCACCACGGTCCAGCCGGCATCGGCCAGCAGACCTTGGGCGATCAACAATTGCTCGCGGGCACTCCCGGATCCATCCGTTTTGGGCGGATTATATTCGGTGATGAATACCTCGTCCGGGATTTGGCCACGGAATTGCTCCAAGATTTCCAGCTCTTGGCCCGTCGGCACGCCGAGTGCCGCCAATTCCGAATTCTCGAAGAAACTGCGGGTTCGGGTGTAGGCACCAAAGAACAAGGATTCGTTGGTCCATTCGAAATCGAAAGCGTACTGCAAAGCTTCGCGTACTTTGCGATCGGACAGGGCTGGTTGGCGGGTGTTCATGAAGAACCCTTGCATACCCGACGGGCTGCGGTCATCGATCAGGGCCTTGATGATCAAACCCTTGTCCAACGCTGGGGATTCGTAATCCAGGGCCCAACGCTTGGATTGGTTTTCCGAGCGAAAATCATAATCGCCGGCCTTGAAGGCCTCTAAGGCAACCGTTTCATCCAGGTAATAATCAAACCGAATGGTGCCGAAATTGTTTTGGCCGATGTTGATTGGCAGATCCTTACCCCAATAGTTGGGGTCCAATTCCCAAGTGATAGATGACGGCGCGTCCATGGATTTGATCGTGTAGGGGCCACTGCCCATCCATGGTTCCAATGTGGTTTCGCCAAAATCGTGGGTGGACCAATAGACCTTGGAAAGAATCGGCATCTGACCGGCAATGGTCGGCAGTTCGCGGTTCAGGTCCTCGGATTCAAAATTGATGCGCACCGAATTGGGGCCAACAGCCTCGGCACTCACCAAATTTTTGAAATAAGCGCGATACCCAGGGTGGGCCAACTCGCCGGTCAAAATCTCAACACTGAAAATCACGTCGTCGACCGTAATTGGTGTGCCGTCCTGCCAATGAGCTTCGGGCCGCAGATGGAAAATCACGTAAGACAGATCGTCGGGGACCTCCATGCTCTCCGCGATCAGACCGTATTGGGAGCTAAGCTCGTCCAGGTTCCCGGTCATCAGGGATTCATAATTCAACCCGATGCCTGCGGCTGTGCGGCCCTTCAAAATAAATGGGTTCAGGCTGTCAAATTCGCCAAATGCCCACTGAACCACGTCGCCGCCTTTTGGCGCGTTCGGGTTCACATAATCCAAGTGGGTGAAATCTGGCCCATATTTTAGCTCTCCCACCAAGGTGATGCCATGCATGATCGTGGTGTTTTGCTGGGCAGTGCCCGGTACGGCCACAAGGCCGGCCACGGCTAACGCTGCGATTGTAACTGCAGTTTTGCGCATGATTTTTTATCCTCGCCTGAAAAACGATTTTTCCCCTGGAAAGTGTGCGACATCGCGCCAGGGGAGGCAAGGGTGAGACATAACTCAATCCCCACCTTGAAATGTAGATTTTAAGTCGAAAATGTGGCGATTGCGCGGCGATGAACGGATTTGTCGCCGACCGCCAAAACTTTCCCGTCGCTGTCCAAGGTCAATTCCGCCCCAGCCCAATCGGTAATGATCCCCCCTGCGCCTTGGATCACCGGGACCAAAGCCCAATAATCATAAGGCTTTAGGCCGCATTCAAAGGCCAGGTCCACATGGCCGGATGCCAGCAAACCAAAGGCATAGGCGTCGGCGCTGTATAGAGTCATCAGAACTTCGTGATGCAGCCGGTCAAAGGCCTCCCGGTCGGGGCCTTTGAACCATTCCGGTCCTGATGTGTATGCGGTGGCCTGGGCCAATTCCGCACAATCGCGGACCTTGGCCGGGATCCCGTTCAGTGTAGTTGGTGTACCATCTGCCCCCACCCACCGTTCGCCGGTAATCGCCTGGTCGATCACTCCCAGGACCGGCTTACCGCGAAAGCCCAGGCCAATCAGCGTTGCAAACACTGGCTTGCCTGAAATGAACGACCGGGTGCCGTCTATTGGGTCCAAAACCCACACATAGTCAGAATTTGCAACGGTTTCGCCGAATTCTTCCCCCAGAATTCCGTGGTCGGGGAAGGCCCCTTGGATGGCGTCCCGCATGGCGGACTCGACAATGCGGTCGGCTTCGGTGACCGGGCTGCCGTCTGGCTTGGTGGTGACGGGCCCAGGGGCGCGGAAATGGTCGCGTATAATGGCCCCGGCGGAATCCGCCAATTCACAGGCAAACGCGGTCAATGCGCCCAAAGTGGGCGGCGGATTGTCGGCGGCTGCCACCTTACGGAAGCGGGACCGGATCGTTGCTCAGGGCCCGCAAACTCAAAATTGCGTTCGCCCGGTCTGCCGCATCGGGAATGCCGGGAAAGGTCATTTTGGTCCCTGGCATGAATTCCTTTGGGGCGGTCAGGTAGCCGTCCAAGTCAGCAAACGTCCAAGTACCGCCGGCATTGGCCAGGGCGTCGGAATACGCGTACCCCTCTGAGGTGCCTTTTGCCTTCCCGACGATGCCCCAAATATTGGGCCCCACGCGCCGGGCGCCACCTTCGTCCAGGGTGTGACAGGCCCGGCATCGGGCCAACAGTGCGACCCCTGCGGCCGCATCACCACTAGCTAGGCGGGCAGCAAGATCGCCACCTCCGGCGGGTGGCGCCGGCTCTGGAGTTGGCTCGGCTGCTGGCGCGGGCTCTTCTTGGGCCGGTTCAGCAGCCTCGGCTACCTCGGCCTCATGGGGCACGTCCGCCACTTCGGTATCTTCGACCCCATAAATCCAACCGCTGACCACCGCAATAATGATCACCGCCACAATTGCGCCAACCGTCGCCGCCGTCCATTTGAAGATTTCTTGCGTATTCATTCGTGCTCACCTTGCCAATACACGACCGTGTTCCCTCACATTACTGAGTTAGCGCAGATTGGCGCAAGGGAGCGCGGGCTTGGAAAAAACGAACGGATGCCCATCCGTGCCACATACTGTACTTGTTCTTTCTGTCCTTGTTCACTCTGCATCGCGCAGCATGATTCGCGCCAGGGGGCTCCAAATTCCAATATCCGCCATCAATTCTATCGTACTGATTCCCGCGCGGATGGGCTCTACGCGTTTTCCCGGTAAGCCCTTGGCGCTGATCAATGGCGACCCCATGATCGTTCATGTGTGGCGCCGGGCCACAGAAGCCGGGATCGGGCCGGTGGTGGTGGCGTGTGAGGACCTGGAAATCGCCGACGCGGTGCGGGATGCCGGCGGCCGGGCGGAACTCAGTGGCTCCCACCACTCATCGGGCTCTGATCGCATTTTTGAAGTCCTCACCCGGATCGATCCGGATGCGGCGTTCAATGTTGTGGTGAACCTCCAAGGCGATATGCCTGGGATTGATCCAACTGCCCTGGCTGCGGTGTTGGAGCCCCTTACCGACCCAGATGTGACCGACGCAGACATCGCCATCGCCACCTTGGTCAGCCCCATCGCCGACGATGCGGATCGATCCGACCCCCATGTGGTGAAGGCTTTGGTCGACTTCGCGGATGGTGCGGTGGGCCTGGCAATGGATTTCGCCCGCGACCCGGATTTGCTGGCTGCCGGGCCCCACTACCACCACATCGGCGTTTACGCCTATCGCCGCCCGGCCCTGACGCAATTCGTGGGGTTGCCTCAATCGGCCCGGGAAAAAGAATTCGGTCTTGAACAGCTCAGGGCATTGGAATCTGGCATGACCATCGGTGTGCGCCTCGTTGACACATTTCCGCTTGGTGTCGATACTCCCGCCGACTTGGCGCGGGCCCAGGCCATATTGGCCGGATCCCCCCGAACCAATTGAATATAAATAATAATTCTAAGGAAATGGGGATGCCGAAGCCCGACCAATCCATCGCCTATCAAGGTGGCCTCGGGGCGTATTCCCATTTGGCGTGCGCCGCGGCCTATCCCGATCACGAAGCCTTGTCGTGCGCCACCTTCGAAGACACGTTCCAAGCCGTGCACGACGGTCGTGCAGACTTGGCCATGGTGCCCATCGAAAACTCCATTGCCGGGCGGGTGGCGGACATTCACCACATGCTACCCGACTCTGGCCTGTTCGTCGTTGGCGAGCATTTCCAACCGGTCAATCACCAGCTTTTGGCGCCAAAAGGCGCCACATTGGGTGGCCTAAAAGTCGTGCACAGTCATCTGCAGGCGCTGGGTCAGTGCCGCGGGATTATTTCTGACCTGGGTCTGACCCCCCAGGTAGAGGTGGATACGGCGGGGGCCGCAAGGGATGTGGCGGATGCAGGGGACCCCAGCCATTGTGCCATCGCCTCGCGTTTGGCAGCGGAAATTCTGGACCTTCAGGTCATGCGCGAGGACATCGAAGATGCAGGGCACAACACTACCCGGTTCGCCATCCTTTCGGAGGAACCAATAGACCCAGGGCCCGATAACGGTCCGGTTCTGACCACGTTTGTGTTCACCGTGCGCAACGTTCCGGCGGCTCTGTACAAGGCTCTTGGCGGGTTTGCCACCAATGGGATCAACATGGTGAAACTGGAAAGCTATATGGTGGGGGGCAGCTTCAACGCCACGCAATTCTACGCCGACATTGACGGCCACCCGGATTCCCGGTCGGTTCAGCTGGCCATGGAAGAACTGGCGTTTTTCACCACCGAGGTCACCGTGCTGGGGACCTATCCAGCCGACCCATTCCGCTTAAAACACGATTGATCGAATCTTCCTGACCGTGATCTGTCCCAAAGGGATTGATGACTGATATAATCCCCTCGGGAGGCTGGTTGGTGGACGGGCACTTCGCCAACCCGGTCAGATCCGGAAGGAAGCAGCCGTAACGAGTGTCGCCCGGGTCGCGTTTCCAGTCTCCCACCGATTTGCACTGCACCCCGACCGTTCACACGGGTAAGCCACCGCGCCCATGACCGACCAGCAAGCTCCGGCATATCGCGTTCTCGCGCGCAAATATCGTCCCCAGGTGTTCAGCGAACTGGTGGGCCAAGATGTGCTGGTGCGCACCCTGACCAACGCCTTCGAGCAGGATCGTATCGCCCACGCGTTCTTGCTGACCGGGGTGCGCGGTGTGGGCAAAACCACAACGGCGCGGATCATTGCCCGGGCGCTGAATTGCATCGGCCCAGATGGTAAAGGCGGGCCGACCATCTCCCCTTGCGGCGAATGCCACCCCTGCCAGGAAATCGCCGGGGATCGCCATGTGGACGTGCTGGAAATGGACGCCGCCAGCCACACCGGCGTTGGCGATATCCGCGAGCTGATCGAAGGGGTGCGCTATGCCCCGGCATCAGCCCGGTACAAGGTCTACATCATTGACGAAGTCCACATGCTGTCCACCAGCGCCTTCAACGCCTTACTGAAAACTCTGGAAGAGCCACCGCCCCACGTCAAATTTGTGTTTGCCACTACCGAGGTCCGTAAGCTGCCCTTGACCGTATTATCCCGGTGCCAACGGTTCGATTTGCGCCGGGTGGAGCCGAATGTGTTGGCACAGCACATGGGAAATATTGCCGCCAAAGAGGGCGCGGATATCGACCAAGGCGCATTGGAAATGCTTGCCCGTGCCGCCGAAGGTTCAGTCCGCGATGGCCTGTCTTTGTTGGATCAAGCCATCGCCCACGGCGCAGAAAACATCACCGACGAAGCCGTCAACGAAATGTTGGGCCTGGCGGATCGCGGGCGCACATTGGATTTGTTCGATTCCCTGATGGCCGGGGATGTGGTCGCTGCGTTGACCAATCTGCGCGGTCAATACGATCTGGGGGGCGACCCGGTTTTTGTGCTGCACGATTTGCTGGAATTGGCACACTGGCTCACCCGTCTAAAGGCTGTGCCAGATGCCGATGACGCGGCCACCCGCACCCGCGCCGATCACGATCGCGGCGGCGCCATGGCTGCGAAGATTTCCATGGCCGCGTTGGCACGGGCCTGGCAGATGTTGTTGAAGGGACTGAAAGAAGCCCAATCCGCGCCAAATCCGCTGACCGCCACGGAAATGGTGTTGGTGCGGCTGGCCTATGTGGCCGATCTCCCCGGCCCGGCGGAGCTTGTGGAACGCTTGACCAACAAAGACGTACAACCGCGGTCGGAAGCACCCACACCCACACCCAGTGCCGCCGCTCCGTCGCCAAATTCTACGGCGTCTACGCCGCCGCGCTTGGACCAAGCCACCGCCCCAGAATTGGAAGTGGATGACGTGCCCCAGGCCAAAGCCGGGAAAAGTCCGATGCATCTCGCGGATTTCAGGGCGGTTGCCCAACTGGCGAAACAGCACAAAGAGCTAGCGCTGTATTCCGATTTGGCGGCGGCGGTGCACTTGGTGAAATTTGAACAGGGCACCATCGAAATTCGGGTCGGCGAGGGTGCCGACAAAAGCGTGGCGAACCGGCTTTCGACCAAATTGTCGGAATGGACCGGGCGAAAATGGGTGGTTGTGGTTTCCAACGAGCCCGGGGCACCGGTTTTGAGCCAGCAGGAGGCCGATCTTCAGGCCAAACGCGTGGCCCAGGCAGCAGAAAATCCGGTGGTACAGGCAGTGCTAAACGCCTTCCCGGGATCAAAAATTGCCCAAGTACGCGATGGGTCCGCAGTTGAGCAAATCAATCAGGACAAGGAGAGTTGATGTGATCAAGAACCTGGGCCAGATGATGAAAAAGGCCAAGGAAATGCAGGACGAGATGGCCGAGGCTCAAGAAAGAGTGGCGCAAATCGAAGCCACCGGCGTATCTGGCGGCGGCATGGTGGAGATCACGTTGTCGGGAAAAAACGAAATGCGGCGCTTGGCGATTGATCCGTCCTTATTTTCCGAAGATCAAGCCGTGGTGGAAGATTTAATTGTCGCCGCCCACAACGATGCCCGGAGCAAAGTCGAAAGCATGGTCCAAGAAGAAATGACCAAGGTCACCGGCGGCCTGGGCCTGCCCCCCGGCTTCGAGATGCCGTCGTTCTAGCGACCATGGCCACATCCACCACCGAGATTGATCGACTGATCCAGCTGTTGTCGAAGCTGCCCGGGCTGGGGCCTCGGTCCGCCCGGCGCGCGGCGTTGGATATGTTGAAGCGCAAGGAAACTATGCTGACCCCCTTGGCTGAGGCCTTGCGCAGCGCCGCCGATGGGGTCTCCACCTGTTCGGTTTGCGGGAACCTGGATGCCGCCGATCCCTGTTCCGTGTGCACCGACGCCCGCCGCGATCAATCGACCCTGTGCGTGGTCGAAAACGTGGCCGACATGTGGGCGCTGGAACGCTCCGGAGTCTACAAAGGCCAGTACCATATTTTGGGGGGAACCTTGTCAGCGCTGGATGGAGTGGGGCCAGAGGATTTATCCATCGGGCCCTTAATCTCCCGGTCCGAAGATGACCGGGTAGCCGAGGTGATCCTGGCCATGAACGCCACGGTGGAGGGCCAGACAACCGCCCACTATGTCACCGACCGGCTGATGGGGGCTGGTGTGCGCATTTCCCGCCTGGCCCACGGCATGCCAATGGGTGGCGAGTTGGATTATTTGGACGAAGGGACGCTTGCCTGGGCGTTGAAATCGCGCCAATCGGTATCGGGGACCTAGCCGCCACCGCTTGAGACGACCCTGGGTGGGGCGGCCCCAGTTGCGGTGCTTGCGGCGCTTACCCGGTCTTCGTCATCCAATTCGACTTCAAGAATTGCTTCGCCTCGGTTGGTAATCTTTCCGGTGGACGTTGTGATCTGGCTGATGTCGCTGGTGACGGCGTTGAAATGTTTTTGCAGCTTGCCCACCCGGTCGTCCAAGCGGTGGACATCCTCCAGCATTTTTTTAACTTCGACTTGAATCACCCCGGCCTGTTCACGCATCTGCGCGTCCAGCAGCACGGCGCGTACCGTGTTCAGCGTCGCCATCATTGTGGTGGGGGATACGATGTAAACCCGCGCCCGATAGGACTGTTCCAGGACGTTGGGAAAGTTGGCGTGCAGTTCTGCAAACACCGCTTCCGACGGCAAGAACATCAGCGCGGATTCGGCGGTCTCTCCCGGCAGAATGTATTTTTCCGAAATGTCGTTGATATGCTTGGTTATGTCCTTGCTGAAGGCGCGGCTGGCCGCCACCCGTTGAGGCTCGTTTTCGGCGGCCTGCAAGGCCTTGTAACTTTCCAAGGGGAATTTGGCGTCAACGGCGATCGGCCCCGGCGGTTTGGGCAGCCGGATTACGCAATCCGCCCGCTTACCGTTTGTTAGCGTGACCTGGAAATCAAAGGCCGACGGCGGCAGCATGCTTTCCACAATGTCCCGCAGCTGCACTTCCCCAAAGGCGCCGCGGGCTTGTTTGTTGGACAGAATGTCTTGGAGCCCCACCACTTTTTGTGACAATTCGGTAAGATTTTTTTGCGCCGCGTCCATCACCGCCAGACGTTCACGGAGTTCACCGATAGTGCGGTCGGAATTTTTTAGGCCGTCGCCCAATTGCGACTGAACGGCGTCCAGTCGATCGCTGACCGTGCCAGTCAATGCCGACTGGGTTGCTTCGAACTTGATCAGCAGTTCCCGCATCCGCGCGGACCGTGCATTGCCAATCCATGCGGCAAGAATTGCCACAAGTACGACGACGGTGCTTGCACCAATCATGGCCCACATTTGGGTTTCCATTGCTCCACTATACTACATGTTGTGGTTGGAGTCCCGCGCTCGCCATTTCACGACTGCTGAGGTATCCACTGGTTAGATCAATGGATGCGCCAGACAGGAATCGCCGGACATGACAATCAAACAACAGATGGAAGAAAAGATCGCTGCGGCCTTTTCCCCGTCGCGTATGGAAATCACCGACAATTCCCACCAGCATGCAGGTCATGCCGAGGCCGGTGATGCCATCGAATCCCACTTCCATGTGGAGATTGTCTCTGACGCCTTTGCCGGCAAATCTCGGCCCCAGCGTCATCGCATGGTGTACGAAGTTCTGGCCGAGGAACTAGCCGGAGATATCCACGCCTTGGCCATTTCCGCTTGGACCCCAGAGGAAGGCTAAGGGGCTGGTCACAGCACCAGCGCTAAAATCAGCGGCAGCGTGATAACCGAAAGCCCGGTGGACACAGCGATGGCCCCGGCCACGTCTTCCGGCGCTCTGTCGAACCGCGACGCCAGCAAATAGCTGAGCACTGCCACCGGCATGGTGCAGTCTAATATCACCACGCCGCGCTCTACCTCAGTGAACCCAAATGCAATGCTGATGGCCCAGCCGACGGCGAAGCCGATGGACAGACGCAACACCGCGATGCCGCCACCGCGCACAAGGTGACCGACTTTTGTAGTGGCCAACGATACCCCCAAGGTCAGCAACAACAACGGGATGGTCATCCCTCCCAACAGGGATGCGGTGTTTCCCAGCCATTCGGGCGGTGTGGCGCCCAGGCCCTGGAAGATCAGTGCCGCTCCGACGGCATAAACAAGCGGTGTTTTAAAAAGCCGGGTGGGGGTGGTTTCCCCTGATAATAGCCAAACGCCGATGGTGTAGTGGGCGACGGAGGCCACTGAGAAGTAGATGACAGCCAACACCAGCCCGGCATCGCCGAACGCAAATAGGCAGATGGGCAAGCCCATGTTGCCCATATTCGGGAACATGAGCGTGGATAAATAGGTCCGCACCGGCATTTTTAGCGCCAGCAAAATGGGGGCCCCCAACACGGCGAACCCGACAAACGAAGCGATTGCGGCCAGGGCAAAAATACCCGTGGCGGCGTCAAATTCGATGACGGACAGCGTGGAAAAAACTAGGGCAGGGGCACCAAAGTAATAGACCAAATTGGTGATCAGCGTGGTGTCGAATTGATTGCCGCGCTGGGTCCACACCACACCCAAACCAGCGATCAGCACCACCGGGGCCATGATGGCCAGGATTTCAAAAACCATGGGGGCGGCCCCTAAATCGCGTTGGTTTTTGCTGGCGGCGTAATCCGCAAGTTGGTGATTTGGGTGCGGGTACGGCGCACCACTTCGAAGCGGAACCCATAGAACGTGAACACCTGGCCCACTTCGGGGATCACCCGGGCTTCGTACATCACCAGCCCGGCAATGGTGGCGGCTTCTTCATCAGGTAGGGTCCAGTCGAACCGCCGGTTTAAATCGCGAATTGTGGTGGGGCCTTCGACCGAAAAACTGCCATCGGCAAGGGCTCGAACCAGGGCATCTGTCAGGTCATATTCGTCGGAAATCTCGCCAACGATTTCTTCCAAGATGTCTTCCATGGTGACCAGGCCCATCAACGCCCCGTATTCATCGACCACCAAGGCCAATTGGGATTTCCGTACCCGAAACGCACGCAATTGGTCGGCCAAGGGGGTGGTTTCTGGAACAAACCATGGCTCGCCGACAATGCTGATGATGTCGATGGAATCCACATCGCGTTCTCCGTCACTGACGGCGCGCAAAACGTCCTTGGCGTGAAGAATACCAATAATGTTTTCTTGATCGTCCCGCCAAACCGGAATGCGGGTGTATGGGCTGTCCAACACCTGGGCGATGATTTGGCTGGGGGTCTGAGAGATGTCGATCATGCGCATGTTCTGGCGGTGCACCATGATTTCCGAAACATCCACATGGGCCAGGTCCAGAACACCCCCCAGCATGTCTTTTTCGCCTTCGCCCCGGCCTTCTTCCTTGGCATACAAATCGATGGCACCTCTGATTTCGTCCTCCGCCGCGCTTTCCAAGTTTTGCGGGCCAGCGGCCCCGATCATGCGCAAAATCAAACGCACGATGGCCTGCAACACTGTGCTGATCGGCCCGAACATAAAGACCAACCCGCGGATAAACGGGGCCAACGCCAACGCGGCGCGGTCGGCGTGGCGAATGGCATATGTCTTTGGCAGGATTTCGGCGAAAATCAGAATCAGCAATGTCATGATGGCGGTGGCATAAGCCACTCCGGCATCGCCAAAAATCCCGATCAACGCGCTGGTGGCCAACGCAGACGCCAAGATGTTCACCAAATTGTTGCCCAATAAAATGGTGCTCAACAGGTGTTCTTTGCGGTCGGTCAGTTTTTCCACCATGCGCGCCCGGCGATTGCCTTTGCGTTTCAGCTGGTGCAGGCGCGCACGGCTGGTGGCGGTCAGGGCGGTTTCGGATCCCGACAGCACTGCCGAAATAGTTAGGAGTAAAAAAATCGAAACCAGAATGATGATTAGGGCGGTGTCCATGGGGGTGTTGGCCGCTTAAGCCAATTCAGCCTCCAACAATTCGACCACCCGGGATTCCGGTACATCCCGGGTAACAACCCCGTGGCCGATGCCCTTGGCCAGAACAAAAGTCAGTGCGTCGTTTTGGACTTTTTTGTCCTGGCGCATGTGATCAACGAATTTGGTGACATCCCAGGCGTGGTCAGCTGGCAGTGCGGTGGGGAGACCAACGCCTTCCAAATGGGATCGCACACGGGCCACGTCGTCGGCGGAACACCGGCCCATTCTGTGGGAGAGATCGAACGCCATGACCATGCCAATGGCCACGGCTTCCCCGTGGACGATGCGACCGTCGTATCCCAGTTCCGCTTCGATGGCGTGACCGAAAGTATGGCCCAAGTTCAGCAGCGCCCGGCGACCCATTTCCAATTCGTCGCCCGCGACAATTTCTGCTTTGGCCCGGATACAGGCCAAGACCGCGTAGTTGCGCGCCGCCGTGTCGCCCGCGATCATGGCTTCGCCGTTTTCCTCTAACCACCCAAAGAAATCAGCGTCGCCCAGCAAGCCGTATTTCACGACCTCGGCGTACCCCGCCAAAAATTCTCGTGGCGGCAGGGTTTCGAGCAAGTCAACATCGGCCACCACCAGGCCCGGTTGATGAAACGTGCCGATCAGGTTTTTGCCGTGTCGGGTGTTGATTCCGGTTTTGCCTCCGATGGAGGCATCCACCTGGGCCAACAACGACGTGGGCATCTGCACCACCTGAACGCCCCGGCACAAAATGCTGGCGGCGAATCCGGTCAAATCCCCGACCACACCGCCACCCAATGCGACGATGGTTTCGCCCCGTTCAATGCGCACCGAAAGCAATTGATCGGTCAGACCAATTAGGCCATCGAAACTTTTGGTTTGCTCCCCCGGAGGTAAAACAATTTCCGTGAAATCTATGTTGGCGTTATGCATCGACTTGGCGAATTTCGTCAAATACAGATCGGCGACATTTTCGTCTGTGACCACGGCAGCGCGGGGTCGGTTGATGACGGCGCCTAAAAGTTTTCCAACATTCGCCAACAGTCCGTTGCCAACGACGATGTCGTATGAACGGGATTTAAGCGGAACGGCGACACGGCCGAAAACGCTCATTCAGTCTCCTGATCCGAGGCGGTCGCGACTGCGTGGTCGTCTTCTTCGCCGCTACCATCATCCCCAGACGCCTGCCAAAAAGCCCGCAGTTCTTGGACAATGGATTCCACTACTGGCTCGTGGGGGCCCTCGCCGGTTTCGACGATGATGTCTGCTTCCCCGTACACCGGGTAGCGCTCTTCCACCAATGAGGACAAAATTCCTCGTGGGTCGCCGGCCTCCAATAACGGGCGTCGGGTGCGGCTGCGCTCGACGCGTTTGACCAAGGTGTCCAGGCTGGCACGCAGCCAAACAGATACCGCGGATTGGGAGATGCGGGCGCGCGTTTCATCGGTCATAAATGCGCCGCCGCCAGTGGCCAGCACGTGCACCGGCCCATCCAACAGCCGGGCGATCACCCGGCGCTCGCCGTCGCGAAACGCCTGTTCCCCGTGCAATTCAAAAATATCGTGGATTGAGCTTCCGGCTGCCGCCTCGATTTCGGTATCCGCGTCAATGAACTGGATGCCCAGTCGCGCCGCAAGCCGCCGCCCGATGCTGGTTTTGCCAGATCCCATCAGGCCGATCAGAACGACAGTGCTGCGTGGTCCCGACTGATTTTTGCGGTTCATTTACGACCTCGGTTGGTAAGTCTATCCCATGCGGTAGCGCCAAAGCGCGCCGGACGACCAGCGTTTTTCCGCCGGGTGTCGAAAATTTGTCGCATCTTTGCCATAATCTAAGACTATCATAATTCATCAAGCCAGGGTTCCCAACGCTGAACCGCAGAGGATTCCGGCACCCCTAACCAAGATCAGCCTGTGCCGAGAACTCCGTATCTTCTAATGATCATTCTTCTACTGGCGATCGCCGGTGGTGCAATTTTTCTGGCGACATGGGATATCCCCCCGCCTTTGGCAGACGTGGAAAACGTTCTTTCGAACGACCGCTTCCCTTAAAATCTGATGACCAGCAGAAAATTTTTTTCCCAAGCCGTGGGCATTGCTTGCGCGGTCGGTTTTGGTTGGTTCATGGCCAGTCCGACGTTCGCCCAAGTGGGTCCCCCTGTTCAGTTGGTACCGGCCGAAGAGGCCGCCGACCCCGCTGACGGAATAGGGGCACCTGACGGTGTGGTGGTGCCCGAAGTTGATTTGGCCCCGGACGGTATCGCCCAACCCGGCCCGGCGTTTCCCGAACCAATCATTTCCGGCCCGGCCTTTGGCGACCCGGCTCCTGTGCAATTGACTCCACCGCCTCCGCCATCCCCAACACCCGTGCCGCCCCCTGCCTTGGTTGGTGACGGCGCCATCGTCGTGTTGGGGGAACTGGCCGATGTGGACCCATCGGTGGTGGGTTTGCTGGACGAATCCCAGGGCGGTTTAGGTACCACCATGTGGGCAGGATCTGATCGAACCCGGGTTGAACGGTTGTTGCCGCGCCTGCCCATGGGGACCTTGTCGCCAGCCATGCAAGATTTAGCGCGCAGGTTGTTGCTAAGCACCGCTGAAGTACCCCTGGGCCAACCGCAAGCCCCCAGCCTGCTCGGCCTGCGGGTTGAACGGTTAATGGCCGGGGGCCGGGTGGCCGACGTGAACGAGTTGTTGCGCCTTGCCGCCGCATCCCTGGACGATCCGGTGTTCGCCCGGGCCGAAGTGGATGGCTTGCTGCTGGAAGGTAACAATTCCGCGGCCTGCGAAAAAGTCTCCAACATGGTGCGGGGCGGAGTGTCCACATACTGGATCAAGAATTTAGCGTTTTGTCGGGCTTTGGAAAACGATACGGCGTCGGTAAATTTGGCTCTGGCCCTGCTGCGCGATCAGGGTGGGGCGGATGACGCATTTTTCGCCCTGATCAGTGCTTTGAGTGACAATCCTGAGATCACTTTGGCCAGCTTAGTCGACCCGGAGCCGCTGCACATTGCCATGATGCGGGCGGCCGGAAAAACGGTCCCCGCCGACGCCGTTGCCGGGGCCCAACCGGCGATTTTGACTGCCATCGCCGAGGTGCCGAACGCCACCATCGACACCCGTTTAGAGGCGGCGGAACGGGCCGAAGGCGCCGGGGCGATCACCGCGGCGAAGCTTGGGCAAATTTACGAAGCCGTGCCGTTTACACCCGTGGAGTTGCGCAACGCCGTGCAACGGGCCCAAGGCCAATCGGGCCCCCGGGTGAACGCGCTGTTGTACCAAGTGGCCAAAATGTCCACGGCCACCATCGCCCGGGCAGCGGCACTGCAATCCACCTGGTCCCTGGCCCGTCAAACCGGTGGCTTTGGCACATCGGCGCGAGTCAACTTGGATGCCACCCGTACCATGCAAGCGGCCCCCGAAGTGGTGTGGGTTGCCGGCGACGCTGCGCGGGCGTTGTTGGCCGCCGGTGACCCGGCCTCTGCTTGGGAATGGTTGGATTTAGCCTTGTCTGAGGCCGCTGAGGGCAACCCCTCGGCCGAGGGAATTGCCGTTGGCTTGTGGCCGCTGATGCAAATGGCTGATCCGGAGGGCGCTTTTATGCGCGATGCGGAGCGGGCGCAAAATTGGTGGGAACAGTTCTCGGCCAATGCCAGTCCCGAGTCCCTCGAACAAATGGCGCTGTTGTTCACCTTGTATGGTGCCTTGGGCAGCCCGGTTCCCGAGCAAGCCTGGGACCCGTTGTTCGACGCGCCCCTGACGGTGGAAGGCTACATGCCGTCCCCAGCGGTTCAACGGGGATTGGATGAGGCGTCTCGCTCCGGGCGCAAGGGCGAAACCGTGTTGTTGGCGCTGCTTTCCCTGGGCGACTTGGGAACCGTGGGCGCTAACCCTGCAACCTTGTTCGATGTGATTTCTGCCCTGCGTCGCGTGGGGCTTACCGACGAAGCCCGGGCCATCGCCTTGGAAGCAGCGTTGGGCCGGGGGTTATAACACTGGCGCCGTCGCCACCCAGCACCGACGTCACAGGGGCCGGAGACGGCCGCCACACCGAATCGTTTTTGGAAATGATGGCTGCCGAGCGTGGTGCAGCCCCCGCCACTTTGCGCGGGTATCAGCGCGACTTGGCGGATTTCCAGGCCTTTATGGCCGGTCAAGACACTGCCGCCGAAAACGCTGGGGACGATCACATCCGCGCCTATTTGTCGGCCCTGAATGCTCGGGGCCTGTCGCGATCAACAGCCGCCCGCCGATTGTCCTGTCTGCGGCAGTTCTTCAAATTCTTGTTTGCAGACGGGATGCGATCCGATGATCCCACCGCGGTGATCCAGGGCGCCCCAGCAAAGCGCAGGCTGCCCAGAGTGCTGAGCGTGGCCGAGGTCGATAGGATCCTGCAGGCCGCGCGCACCAAAACGGGCAAGCAGTCCAAGCGTTTGGTGGCGTTGGTCGAACTGGTGTACGCCACCGGCATGCGGGTCTCGGAATTGGTGTCATTGCCCCGGGCGGCGCTGCGCGGCGATCCCAGGTTCTTGACCGTGCGCGGCAAAGGCGGCCGGGAACGGCTGGTGCCCCTGAATGATGCGGCGGTCGAAGCCGTGCGCGACTACATCGCGTCGGAGCCCCTTCAAGACCCGCCCTCCCATGCTCCGTCCCAGTGGCTATTTCCGTCGGGGTCCAAGGGCGGCCATCTGACAGCCCGGCGCTTCGCCCAATTGCTGAAGGATTTGGCGATTTATGCGGATTTAGACCCGGCGGGGATTTCCCCCCATGTGCTGCGCCACGCGTTTGCCAGTCATTTATTGGCAGGTGGGGCGGATTTGCGGGCGGTGCAACAGATGCTGGGTCACGCCGAAATCACCACCACGCAAATCTATACTCACGTGCTGGAAGAACGCCTGCATGCGTTGTTGCAGCATCATCCTCTGGCAAAATGAACGAACGTGCCAATTTGCCCCATCAAATGGTTTCCTCTGGCGTGATAGTGCTCTAGCTTCCCGACCTAAGCGGGCCACCAAGGTCCAGCACTTCAGTAACAAGAGGCCCCATGACATTTACTCAAATCATCCAAGCGCCCCCCCGTATCAATCGGTCTGAGCTGGCGGTGCCCGGCTCGTCCATGAAGTTCGTTGAAAAGGCGGCCCAGCGTGGCGCCGACGTGATTTTTCTTGATCTGGAGGACTCTGTGGCCCCGGACGATAAGCCCCGGGCTCGCAAAAACATCATCAAGGCGCTGAACGCCTTTGATTGGGGCCAGTCCGCCATGTCCGTGCGCATCAACGGACTGGATACCCATTACATGTACCGGGACGTGGTGGATGTGATCGAACAGGGTGGTGACCGACTGGATTTGATCATGATCCCAAAAGTTGGAACCGCCGCTGACGTCTACGCGGTTGATATGCTGGTGACACAGGTGGAAGACGCCATCGGCCGTAAAAAACGCATCGGCTTTGAACTGATCATCGAATCCGCCATGGGTATGGCTAACATCGATACCATCGCGGCGGCCAGTCCGCGCATCGAGTCTCTACATTTTGGCGTTGCAGACTATGCGGCTTCTACCGGTGCCCGAACCACGGCTATCGGCGGCCCGAACCCCGATTATTTAGTGCTGACCGACCCAGACAAATCTGGTGGGCGCGAAGAACATTGGGGGGACATGTGGCATTACGCTGTGGCCCGCATGGTGGTCGCCGCACGGGCCAATGGCCTGCGCCCTATCGACGGGCCGTTTGGTAACATCGGTGACGCCGATGGTTTCCGCGCCCAAGCGCGACGGGCGGCGGTGCTGGGCTGTGAAGGAAAATGGGCCATTCACCCTGGGCAAATTGCCCTGGCCACGGAAGTGTTCGATCCGCCAAAGGCCGAAATCGCCCGGGCCAAAAAGATCTTAAAAGCCATGAAACAGGCCCAGGCCCAGGGCCTGGGGGCAGTGTCCCTGGATGGCCGCATGATCGACGCGGCATCTGTGCGCCAAGCCGAAGTACTGGTGGCCAAGGCCAAGCTCATCGCTGGAGCAACCAAGACAAAGGCGAAAAAATCCAAGCCAAAAGCCAAGACGTCCAAGTCAAAAGCCAAAAAGCGCTAGGAATTTTAGCGCCGCAACCTAGAAATCTCCGACCCCGCAACCCATCTGGTGTTCATGGAATCATTTCTGGAATTTGAAAAACCCGTCGCCGAGTTGGAAGGCAAAATTAAAGAGCTTCGCCACATGGTGGACGGCGGCGAAATGGATATCGCCGAAGAAGTCACAAAGCTTCAGGCCCGGGCCGACAAGTTGTTGGAAGAAACCTACTCCTCGTTAAGCCCCTGGCAAAAAACCATGGTGGCGCGGCATTTGGACCGGCCACATTTTTCTCACTATGTCACCGATTTGATCGAAGATTTCTCGCCCCTGGCTGGGGACCGATCGTTTGGCGACGATCGCGCCGTGGTTGGTGGCCCCGGGCGTTTTCGCGGTCGGTCAGTAATGGTCATCGGCCACGAAAAAGGCAGCGGTACTGAAGGCCGGGTGGCCCATAATTTTGGCATGGCCCATCCGGAAGGCTATCGCAAAGCCGTACGCCTGATGGAAATGGCGGATCATTTTTCTCTGCCGATCATCACCTTGGTGGATACCCAGGGCGCGTACCCGGGCGTTCAGGCCGAACAACGCGGCCAAGCCGAAGCCATCGCCCGGGCCATTGAGACCGGCCTGGATGTGTCTGTGCCAGTCATTTCGGTGATCGTCGGCGAAGGTGGCTCGGGCGGCGCTGTTGCCTTGGCAATCGCCAACAAAATTCTGATGTTGGAGCATTCGGTGTATTCGGTGATTTCTCCTGAAGGTTGTGCAGCGATCCTATGGCGGTCATCGAAAAAGGCCGAAACCGCCGCCGATGCCTTGAAACTCACCGCCCAAGACTTGTTGCAGTTGAAGGTCATCGACCAAATCATTATCGAGCCCACGGGCGGTGCCCAGCGCCGACCAAAGGAAACGGTGCAGCGGGTCGGCGACTCCGTCGCTGTGGTTCTGGAAGGATTCGACGAAACGCCGGACGCCGATTTCCGCGCCCTCCGGCGCGAGAAGTTCCTGGCAATGGGCAAGGTAGGCTTGACGTAATTTTTTCTACAGAGTTGCTAGCCGTTCGATAATTCCGAGAAAGTCCATGTAGCGAAGCACGGGATCTTTGATGCTTGGATCCCAGGGCAATCCTATGGGGTCCACGGTGTCGCTGGCGAAAATCCACAGGGCCGAGCGGTGGTTGGGCAAATACAGATAGATCACGGGGACACCATCTTGGTGGCCTTCGTGCGATCCGTCTAACGACAGCCCGCCGGTTGTCGTCTCGGCGATTTTTCGTTTGTCGATGGCGGCACGAATGCAATCAATCTCGATGATCGAAGTTCTCAACGTATAACTCACCATCCAATCACGCGGGATGCCTCGGCTGGCAAGCCCGTTGGTCGCGATGATCGGGTTGATGGGGCGAACCACTCTAAGACGGGGGATCACAGGGGTTTCTAGGGGCTCCACTGACCTCAAAATAAATGCACACGCGGCGTTGGCGGCGGCGAGGCCGGCGTCGGCGTCCGTATAAGTTTGGCCGCCGAAGGTCACAGTTCTTGTGCAGGCCCCGGTGGCTAAGGCACCCACCAAAAGCAACACGCGCAAGCTGTTGGCCGCAAACATTGTTTTCACGGATTTCCGGCAGCGGCCAATGCGACCTCGGCATCCAATGGGAAAATCCCAATGGTTCGTGGGAGCCCCGCCTGGACACCCACTTCGCTGCCGGGGCGGAACGCCACCACCACATTGGGGCCACCTTTGCCGAACGAAAAACGGCCCGGCAAAATGGCGACACGCCAGCCACCGTCCTCTATATATCGGGCGCCACCGTACGCTGCGCCGCGTTCTGTGGAACTGACGCCCACGGAAAATTCCGCCGACGGCGAAACCTGATCCATCAAGAAAACGAACACCAGATAATCCTGATCGCCCGCCGGTGCTGTGGTGCGCCACGACACGGCAGCCTCGGCGACCGCCGCCAGCAACCCGCCGTGCGACGCCAATACATCTAGTGCCACATCGTCGAAGGCATTTGCCGGGGCCACGTAAACGACGGGCGCTGGATCAAGGGCAAACGACGGGGATACTGCCACCTGGCGAATTTCGATCGGCTCAACCGTGGTGTATTCCACGGTGAACAAAATCGCCGCCCGGCGACCCAGTGAGTCATCGAACCGTAATTCTCCGGCGGCCACACGCTGGTCGGAGTCGTCGACCGGGACGGTGTATTGGTGGATCATCGTGTTGCGCCAATCGAACCCAGGGAGCCCGGTATCATCAGAACGATCAATCTCCTGGCCAGCATCAGGCGTGAACGTTACCCCCGCCGCAGCGCCCGTGCCCCCGTGGAGGCGATCGACGATGGCCGCGGCCACCCGAATGGCATCGATGGGCAAATTGATTTGGGTGGTCGCCAGTGGCGTAGGCAAGGGGTATTTGGCCAGAGGCGCTTCGGCCAGGGGAACCTGTGCGCACCCGGCGGCGGCCAGCGCCAACATGCTGGCGAAAAGATTTCGCATATGTCTCGAACCCTTCATGGGGCGACAACCAAATTCGGAAACGTACGGTCCGATGAAGGCGGCCTCGGTACGTTTGGCGCACCCTGACGCTCGTCACCGTAGGATGAAATAACTCCCACCAACGCCGGGACCCGATCAAATCCTGGTACCGGCCCGCCGGGCTGCACCAATGCCTTGATAAAAAATTCCGACGGCCCGTTCAGAGCGAACGCGCCGTTCATTTGGGCCACCCGCCAGCCATCGAAATCCGCTGATGTCCCAACGCCAAATCCGGCCGTACCGGCAGCGTCAGTGCCCAGGCGAATTTCCACCTGGGCGTTGGGGGGCAACCGATCTAGGAAAAAAGCTTGGACCTCGAATTTCTGGGGAAATGATTCGGCGGTGCGCGGAGTGACTTCCTTTTCCACTGCGGCGTTCAATCGCCCCGAAAAATTTGCGTTGGGGGAACCGCCACCCGGGGCGATCACAATCCGCACGCGAATGGTGGGCGTGGCCATCAGGGCCAAATCAGCGCTGGTCACCTGGATGCCTTCGCCGGTGATGATAAATGACAAGGCTGCGGAAACGATCCCGCGGCGACTGTCGCCGTCTACAAAGGTCAAAATGGCGGCCAGATCCAGGGCGCCCGAAAACGCCCGCTGGTACCAGGTCACCGCAACGGCTGACAAATCAAATCCTTGATAGCGAAAATCGGGCTCCTTCAGGGCTTGAGCCACTCCGTCATCAATGGCTACCGGCCACACCGGCCCGGCCTCTTCGAGCTTGCGCATTTCCAAAACCATCGCGCCAATCACCGCTGAAATTTCCCACGGCAGGGTTTCCACGGGCTCGATGCGGTACCGATTTTGAATCGGCAATCCATCGGGGGGCGACTCTGTGGTCACGCCGAGTTGGCGGCGCTGCTCTGCCCGCGCGGCTATGGCGGCAAGCCTTTGGGCTGGAGTATCGGTAAAAGCCCCCACTGATGCGGCATCGAGAATCGCTTGGCCGATTTTGACCTGAATGGATTTCTGATTAGCGATGAAATCGCGCCCCGCCCATCTCAAGGCTCGGTCAATGGCTGTGCACTGCGGATCCGGAGAGCACCCCGCGGCCAAACCCTCCAAGTTGGCGAGCAACGGGCCGGATGGAGTGAAGGCCTGTGACTGGGACGGGGAGGCAAGCCCGGGGCTCGTCAAAAGCGACACAAATGAAAAGCCGGTGCCGGATTGCTCCAACGCCCATGGGCCAATCGCCGCCAACATCCGAACGTTGGTTCGGTGAAGCGCTGCTTTGGGCCGCGTTTCCAATATCCACCTGTTTGGATCCCCAAGTGGTGGCGTGGTCGCTTCTGGCTCAGCCCCCGGCCAAAAAATGGAATCTGGAGGAGGTCGCAACACAGCGCCCTCGGAAATCGCTCCTGGACGCAACGCCGGGACAAACCGCGGGTCGGTTCTGATCGATGTGATCAAGTCTTTCAGGATGGCTTCGGCCGTGCCATCGCCCCCACCCAGCGACTGAGGTGAATACAAGGCACCAGCAAACGGCCCGGCACTTAAAATGGGATCGGCATCTGCCGGGGCGAACCCAGCCACCGGTACTGCTTGGCCCAGGCTTGTAGTGGCGGTCAGGCTTCCAGCAAAAACTGCGCCCCAGATGGTCGCAGTCGGCCAAATTTTAGATTTTTTGCTGCGTGTTTTTGCCACTTAGCCCGCCACCGCATTTCACCCGCATCAACAGCGGATCTCCGCGCGGCGGATCATAACACTTGGATCGAATGCACCCTAATGGGCGCAAGTTGGATGGCGCCTAATGGGCGCCGTGGCAATGCTTGTATTTTCGTCCGGACCCGCATGGGCAGGGGGCGTTGCGCGCAACTTTGCCCCAGGACGATTGATCCACGTCGGCCGCGGGCGCGACGGTGGGCGCACCCACTGTTTCCAATTCCGGTTCCACTTCGTTTTCGCCGGTGGGTGCCCCCATGCGGGTTTGCTGGGATTGGAACGAAGGTTGCTCCACGCGTTTGTCCAGGCTCAGTTCGACTTTGGCCAGCAACGATGTGACGGCGGATCGTAAAATCGACAGCATCGAGGTGAACATTTCAAACGCTTCACCTTTGTATTCGTTCAAAGGGTCGCGTTGGCCATAGGCCCGCAGGCCGATGCCCTGTTTCAAATGATCGAGCTTGAACAGGTGTTCTTTCCAATGCTGATCCAACACCTGGAGCAAAAGATTCTTTTCAACCATGCGCCAAAGATCGGGGCCATAATTGGCAACTTTTTCGGCCATCCCAGCATTGCAGGATTGGACCAACCGTTCAGTTATTTCAATTTTGCCCACGCCTTCTTCGTTCGCCCAGGCCGCGATGTCCGGTGCGAATCCGAAGATCTGTTCCACAGCGGCGGCAAGCCCGGCGATATCCCATTCTTCCTGGTACGAATTTTCGGGGATGGCGGCGGCGACCATGCCTTCGATGGTCTCGGTGCGCATGTAGGCCACTGTGTCGGCCACGTCGTCGGCGCGCATCAATTCTTTGCGCTGTTCGTAGATCACCTTTCGCTGGTCGTTCATCACGTCGTCGTATTTCAGCAAATTTTTACGGATTTCAAAATTCCGCGCTTCGACTTTTTGCTGGGCTTTTTCCAAGGCCTTGTTCACCCACGGATGGATGATGGCTTCGCCTTCCTCCAGGCCCAATTTTCGCAGCATTGAATCCATGCGCTCCGACCCAAAAATACGCATCAGATCGTCTTCCAAGCTTAGGAAAAAAGTCGATGTCCCGGGATCGCCTTGGCGGCCGGAACGGCCCCGCAACTGGTTGTCGATGCGCCGACTTTCATGGCGTTCGGTGCCAATAATGTACAGGCCACCTGCGGCCAGAACCTTGGCCCGACCGGCCCCGATCTCCGCTGTAATCTTGGCGATTTGTTCGTCCCGATCCGTGGCGTCGTCGGGCACTTGATTGGCTATAGTGATTTCTAAATTGCCGCCAAGCTGAATGTCAGTACCGCGCCCAGCCATATTGGTGGCCACCGTGACAGCGCCCGTGCACCCGGCCATGGCGATGATGTGAGCTTCTTGATCGTGGTGGCGGGCGTTCAGAACTTGATGCGGAATTTTTTTCTTTTTCAACAAATCGGCGATCACTTCCGATTTTTCGATCGATACAGTACCCACCAAAATCGGCTGCCCGCGTTTGCGGCACTCTTCGATCAGCGACACGATCGAGGCGTATTTTTCGTCGGCTGTTCGGTACACTTCGTCGTCGTTGTCTTCGCGAATGATATCCACATTAGTGGCGACTTCGATCACTTCCAATTTATAGATGGACGCGAATTCTTCGGCCTCGGTCAAGGCGGTTCCGGTCATCCCAGAAAGTTTTTCGTACAGGCGGAAATAATTCTGGAAAGTGATCGACGCCAGGGTTTGATTTTCCGGCTGAATGGTCACGCCTTCTTTTGCTTCCAAGGCCTGATGCTGGCCTTCGGAAAACCGTCGACCTTCCATCATGCGTCCAGTGAATTCGTCGACGATTATCACTTTGTCGTCTTTGACCACGTATTGGGTGTCGCGCAGGAATAACTTGTGGGCGCGCAAGGCCTGGTTCATGTGATGCAGCAGGGCGACATTTTCGATGTCGTACAGGGTGCCGGTTTCCAGAATTCCGGCGGCGCGCATCAATTCTTCGGCGTGCTCCACGCCCTGGTCTTCCAATGAAACCGCCCGGGCTTTTTCGTCGATTTCGAAATCGCCATCGACCAAATCGGGGATGATCTTGTCCACCGACCGGTACAGGTCGGACGAATCTTCGGCGGGGCCGGAAATAATCAGCGGGGTGCGGGCTTCGTCGATCAAGATGCTGTCTACTTCGTCAACGATGGCAAAATGGTGGTCCCGCTGAACCATCGTGTCCAACAAGAATTTCATGTTGTCGCGCAGGTAATCGAAGCCAAATTCGTTGTTGGTGCCGTAGGTGACGTCGGCGCCGTACGCTTCGCGCCGTTGGGGATCGTCCAGACCATGGATGATGACCCCCACGTCCAGACCCAGTTTATTATAGACCCGACCCATCCATTCGGAATCGCGCTTGGCCAGATAATCGTTGACCGTGATGATGTGTGTGCCTTTGCCGGGCAGGGCATTCAAATAGGCGGCAAGGGTCGCCACCAGAGTCTTGCCCTCGCCGGTCTTCATTTCGGCAATCTTGCCCTGGTGCAACACCATCCCGCCCACCAGCTGCACGTCGAAATGACGCTGACCCAGGGTGCGTTTCGCCGCCTCGCGCACGGTGGCAAATGCCTCGGGCAGCAAATCGTCCAGGGGCTCGCCTTTTTCCAGGCGTTCACGGAATAACCCAGTGCGCGCCACCAAGTCGTCATCCGACAGGGGCTCCAGGTCTTTTTCCAAACCGTTGATGCGCTCAACGACGGGCTGAAAACTTTTTAGAATCCGCTCGTTAGCGGTTCCAAACAAACTCTTGGCGATAGCGCCGAACATAGGCGTGGGACTTGCTGTTTTTGATGGGCAAAAGTGCGAGTAATCTTGGTAGATAAGCGCCGTGTGCGGTCCTGTCAACGCGGGGACCCGGTCTGCCTTGCTCACTATGTTGTGGGGATGTAGAAGGGCATCAAGCGTCGGCTCGGAGTAAGTGCATGTCAGCGGACAGTCAGCAGTCACCATTGGCGCCAAAGCGGTTCCCGCAAATGGCGGACATCCCGGGCGTGGTACTTGCCGCTCAGGCCGCTGGAATCCGCTATGCGGGCCGCCCCGACGTGCTGCTGGTGGGCTTGGCACCTGGGACCACGGTGGCGGGGGTGTTCACCAAATCCAAGACCGCTTCAGCCCCGGTTTTGTGGTGCCGGGAACACATTGGCGCGGGCAAAGCCCGGGGCTTGGTAGTCAATTCCGGGAATGCCAATGCCTTTTCGGGGCACGAGGGCACCCAAGCCGTCGCCTTCACGACTAAATCAGCGGCCCGGGCCCTGGGATGCCGCCAATCGCAGATTTTCGCGGCTTCCACGGGGGTGATTGGCGAGCCCTTGCCGTGGCAAAAGTTCACCAATGTCATGGAGTCATTGGCGGCCAAGCTCGGCGCGGGCAACTGGAACAAGGCCGCCCAAGCCATCCGCACCACCGATACCTATGCCAAAGGAGCCACCCGGACAGCCACCATTGGCGGGGTGACGGTGACCATCAACGGCATCGCCAAGGGCTCGGGCATGATCGCCCCGGATATGGGCACAATGCTGGCGTTTGTATTCACCGATGCCAAGATCCCGGCGAGGGTGCTGCAATCCTTGGTGCGGGGCGGCGCCAACAAATCGTTCAACGCCATCACTGTGGATTCCGATACCTCTACATCGGATACCGTGCTGGCCTTTTCTACGGGCAAAGGTGGCCGGCACAAACGGGTCAGCGGCGCGGGCGACGGCTATCTAAAGGACTTCAAAGCCAAGTTCAACGAGGTGTTGCTCAGTTTAGCCCACCAAATTGTCCGCGACGGCGAGGGCGCCTCGAAGTTCGTGACCATCAATGTGGCGGGGGCGGAATCGGCCAAGGCCGCCAAGGTCGTCGGCATGGCCATCGCCAATTCACCGTTGGTGAAGACCATGGTCGCCGGAGCGGACCCCAACTGGGGACGCATCGTCATGGCCGTGGGTAAAGCCGGAGAAAAAGCCGACCGGGATCGCATCGCCATTTCGATCGGCGATTTTTCGGTGGTTAAGAACGGCGTGGTAATCCCGGGATACGACGAGGCACCTGTTGCCACATATATGGCTGGCAAGGATGTGGCGATCACCGTCAACCTTGGGGTGGGCCGGGGCAAATTCACCGTATGGACCTGTGACCTGACCCACGCATACATCCGTATCAACGCCGATTATCGGTCGTGACAGATGACAAGGTGGCAGTGATCGATACGCTGCGCCTGCGGATACGCCCGCCACGTCTCGATGATGCCCAGGCAATTTCCGCCATGGCCGCGGACTGGGAGGTGGCAAAACAGACGGCCTCGGTGCCGCACCCATACGATCCCATCTATGCCGAAAAATTTGTGGATGAAACGTCGGACATTAAAAGCGCCGCACGGTGGGTTGTGGAACGCCAGTCAGACCATGTGATTGTGGGCGTCGTTGGTGTTGGCGGTACCGGCTATCACGATCTGGGCTTTTGGTTCGGTAGGGACCATTGGGGCCAGGGTTATGCGACCGAGGCTGTGACTGCCGTTGCCGATTTTGCCCTGGATGCCTTGGATGTGGTGGAAATCAGGGCGGGGGTGTTCATCGAAAACCCAGCCTCCGCCAGGGTTCTCGAAAATGCCGGGTTCACCGAAGGCGAAACTGAGCGAACCCTGGCACAAAGAGGAGGCCTCAGAACCATCCGCCGGTTCCGGCGCACCCAAAAGGACCAGACGTGACGATTTTGATGGTGGTGGCGGCGGCGTTGATCGACGCTAAGCGGGGCAAAGGAGGCGGCCGCGTGTTGCTGAGCCAGCGCCCCGTAGACAAGCACATGGGCGGTCTGTGGGAATTCCCCGGTGGCAAAATCGCCGATGGCGAGACGCCGGAAACCGCGCTGGTCCGCGAGCTATTGGAAGAGCTTGCTATCCTGGTGGAGCCGCAAGATTTAATCCCCCTGACGTTTGCGTCGCACCTGTACCCGGAATTTCATTTGCTCATGCCCCTGTACGCCTGCTGGGAATGGAGAGGCAAGCCGGTGGCGGCCGAGAGCCAAGCCTTTGACTGGGTGGACGCTGACGAATTGGGGAAACGCCCCATGCCTCCGGCCGACGAGCCCCTGGCGGCGGCAGTACGGACGCTTCTGTAACTAGCGATTTCCCCCGGGCTAGCCGGACAGCCTCGGGGTGGGCCCGCAACCGGGCCATGGCCAAGATTTCCTCGCCGGAATTCGGGTCAGCGGCCGCTGCTGGATGGGCGAATGCTGCCATTGCCAGAACCACCAGTGCCGTCCAGCCAACGGCCCACCGATGTGAAATATTTGCTTGACTTGTCGCATCCCGCCATTGGGAAGGAAATCACACGGAGTCCAAACCAACGTTTAACGGGCACCAGAATTGACGATTTTTTTAGGCGGTTGCCGCCTCCTTCAATGGGGCCCAACCGGTCATGGTGATGACCTGAAACGTTGCGGGAACCCGGCCTTGGTCATCACCGTGGGCCTCGAAATACAGCTCCGCGGCGCGCATCAGCGTCGCCCGGCGGGTAAAGGTTTTTCGCCGAGTGTTCACGGCATTGTTCTCCCCCATGGCCCGCAGATCCGCCATCAACGACAGGGGGTCTGGATAGGACACAACGGTGGTGTCGGCATCGGCAACAGCCATATGAAACCCGGCCCGGGCCAGTAAATCGCCCGCATCCCGCACATCCAAGAATGGTGATGTCCGGGGGCTGACCCCGCCTTCGATTTCCTGTTCCGCCTCCAATAACGCCTCGCGCAGCTCAAACAGGGTGTCGCCCCCAAGCAACGTTGCCAGGAACAGACCATCGGGTCTCAAACACCGCCTGGCCTGGACCAAAGCGCCCGGCAAGTCGTTGACCCAATGCAACACCAAGGCGCTGACAATCACGTCGAAGGCTTCGGCGGCAAACGGTAAGGCCTCCTCGTCCGCCGCCACGCGCATTCGCTCCCGTGCATTGGCCACCATGGCCGGTGACAGGTCGGAATGGACCCAAGAATGGGTGCCCCCGTGGCCCTCCAACGCTCGTGCGGTTGCGCCGCCGCCGTATCCCAAGTTTAAGCCCCGGGGAAATTGGTGGGAAATGTCGTCCAGCCGATCCGCCAGGGCTTCGGCGGCTGCGTTCACCAGAAAGTCGGCTTTTACCATTCCAGTCGCGGCCCGGTCCCGGTGGGCCCGCACAGCGCGCCGATCGAAGGGGGCTTGAAACTCCATGGGGCCATTGTGCGCATACCCCCGGGTGGTTTGACAGTGCGGGGGAAGTGCGTCTGATGCGCCCATGACCTGGACCGGAGCCATAAGCGATGCCGCGCGGTCAGCCGGATCGCGGCTGTTGGATTCGCTTCTGCCGCCCCAATGCATTTCCTGCGAAGCGCCCATGGATACCCAGGGCATGTTGTGCCCCGATTGTTGGAGCGGGGTGCGGTTTATTGACCGGCCGTTTTGTGCGGCCTGCGGCATCCCTTTCGAATTTGACCAGGGCGGCGATGTATTATGCGGCGCCTGGATCGCCGAGCCTCCGGCATATGATCGAGCTCGGTCGGTGATGGTCTAGGACGCGCGCTCCCGCGATCTGATTCTTCGGTCCAAACACGCGGATCGCACTGACGGTGCGCCGACGTTTACCAAATGGATGGTGCGGTCTGGCCATGATTTGGTTGGGGATGCAGATCTGGTGGTGCTGGTTCCGTTGCATCGAGCGGGGCTTCTGAAACGCCGATACAATCAAGCGGCCTTGTTATCGAATGCCATTGCCGATTTTTCGGACTTGACCGGCAACCCACATTGTTGTCGCGGGTTCGCAACACCCCATCCCAGGGAAGGCGCAGTCGCACGGCCCGCATTTCTAACGTGTCGGGGGCGTTTCAGGTGCGCGAAAAGTTCCACCCTATGGTCGAGGGGCGGTCGGTGTTGTTGGTGGATGATTTAATGACCACCGGCGCGACGGTGGAGGCTTGCGCCAAAAGTTTGGCCAAATCCGGGGCCCATCAAATTGACGTGTTAACTCTAGCGCGGGTTGTCCGCGCCTCTGCTGGGGCAATATAGTGGGAAACCTCTGTGGAGTATTGAGTTCGATGCGTGAGATAGAAATCTATTCGACCGATTATTGCGGGTCCTGCTGGCGCGCCAAATCGCTGCTGGAGTCCAAAGGCTTGGCGTATACGGAAATTGACGCTACCAAACCTGATGTGCGCGCCGCCATGATGAAGCGGTCGAACGGCTATCGTTCTGTGCCGCAAATTTTTATCGGTGGTGAATTCATTGGCGGTTCTGACGAACTGGCGGCGTTGGAACGGTCTGGGAAACTCGCCCCGATGCTGCAAGCCGGTTGAATCCCGGCTCCCAATCCTTCACTGCCGCCTGCGTCCAGGTCAACGCGGGCAATGATCTAAATAGCAATATCGATTCCGCAGTCCGTGGCATCGCCCAGGCGGCGACCGATGGCGCCGATTTTGTCGCCCTGCCGGAAAATGTGGCGATAATGCCGGGGTCGCGGGCGGAAGCAAAACAGCACGCCGCAGACGTTGCCGATCATCCCGCCGTTCAGGCGTTTCAGTCCGCCGCTCGCACCGCTGGTGTGTGGGTGTTGGCGGGGACGGTCGGTGTCCCGGCGGCGGATGACCGGGTGGCAAACCGGTCGTTGCTCATTGCCCCTGACGGCACTGTGAATGCCCAATACGACAAAATCCACATGTTCGATGCGGACCCAGGCGGTGCGAAGCCATACCGCGAATCCCAAACCTATCGCCCGGGCACCGAAGCTGTGCTGGCTACCCTGCCGTGGCTGAAAATGGCCATGACCGTTTGTTACGACGTAAGGTTTCCGGGGCTCTATCGTCAATTGGCCCAAGCCGGGGCGGGGATGCTGGCCGTGCCGTCGGCGTTCACTGAGACCACGGGCCAAGCCCACTGGCATGTGCTGTTGCGGGCACGGGCAATCGAAAACGCCTGTTTTGTCATTGCCCCGGCACAGTGCGGGTCGCACCCAGGTGACCGCCGCACATATGGTCATTCCATGATCATCGATCCCTGGGGAGAGGTTCTGGCGGAGGCCGCAAATGAGCCCGCAATCATCTCGGCCACAATCGACACGACCCTGGTCGAAGTTGCGCGTTCCCGCATCCCTGCCCTCATGCACGACAAAGATTTTGTCTTGGGCGATTAAAACCGCTTCGCAGCGATGCGTTGAATGACCGCCGGTTTTCCGCGGCGTTCAACTTCCCGGGCGTCATAGGCCAAGACATCCAGCTCGCCGCCAAAGGCGTCTTGAAGCTCGGAGGGTTTCAATAAGAAATCCCGGTTTTTGGGGTGCCCGTATTTTTCATTTCCCATGGCGAATGTCTCGTAAATCAATACCCCTCCAATCGCCACCGCCCCCAGGATCCAGGGCAGTAACGGTCGGTGCAAATAATTGGTCACCACCACCCCGGAAAATTTGGAAATGGCGATCTCGGCGGGCGGGCCATCGGCGGTTTCCAGGTCCCCCTCAACAATGGTCAGGCCACGAGTGTCCACGATGTCGCGCAGCCACGATATGTCTTTGTCCACCGCCAGAACTGGATGGCCCAGGCCCAGAAACAACCGGGCGTGCCGCCCAGTCCCGCAAGCCAAATCCAGAACCTGCCCAGCCTTTTGGACTTCCGGGGCGAATCGCACAACCCAGTCGGATGGCGGATCAACATCAATTTCGGGACCTTCTTCGGCCATCAATTTTCCTTGTTTGGGCTTGCCGCGCACGTCCATGCGCGCTACGTGCCCATTGTAGCCAATCCGCTGGAATAGGGTTTGCGATGATTCTGTACGATGTCCGCTGTGGCAACGACCACGTATTCGAAGCGTGGTTTCCCGGCTCCGACGGTTTCGATGCCCAAGAAAAGGCCGGGCAAGTGGCCTGCCCTTTGTGCGGCAGTACCGCGGTTGAACGCGCGCCCATGGCACCGAACGTTTCCACCGGGTCTGTCCGCGGCAAAGGTGGTCACGATCCCCGGAAAGACGCGATGGCCGAAGCAACCCAAATGCTCACCAACGTCCGCGAGCTGGTGGAAAGCCACTGTGACGATGTGGGCGCCGACTTTGCCGAAGAAGCCCGCAAAATGCATTACGGCGAAAAAGAGCTTCGAAGCATTTACGGTGAAGCTACCATGGAGGAAGCAGTCGAATTGGCGGACGAAGGCATCGAATTCGGCGAGCTACCGAGATTGCCCCGGCGAAACGCCTAATCGTTTTCGGATTTTTTCGCTGCAACCATGTAATTGATTGCCACATCGCGGCTGGTTTTCCATTCCCGGGTGATCGGGGAATAGGCAATTCCGGTAAGGTCGGTCACAGTCAATCCACCCGCACGAATGTGGGCCCCCAATTCCGATGGCCGTAAAAATTTGCGCCAATCGTGGGTGCCGCGCGGGGCCCATCCCAAAATGTATTCGGCAGCACCAATGCCAAACACCAATGAACGCGCGGTGCGATTAAGAGTTGCTACGACCATGACACCGCCGGGGCGTACCATCAGGCAGCAGGCAGTCATCAGGCTGTCCACATCGGCCACATGTTCCACCAATTCCATGACTAACACCGCGTCAAAGGTCCCACCGTTCGTCGCCAGGTCTTCGGCGGTTGTGGCGCGGTAGTCCACAGATGTGGCGGTGCCATCGGCGTGGGTTTGGGCCGCTTGGATCATTTCAGACGAAGCATCGATCCCCGTGACAGTGGCCCCCAACCGCACCAAGGGCTCGGCCATCAATCCAGCCCCGCACCCCACGTCCAAGACCGAAGTACCGGCCAAAGGCGACGGGTCCTTGGGGCTCGCGCCAATTTGCTCGCACAACAGGTCGCGCACATACCGAATGCGCAATGGGTTGATTTGGTGCAGGGCGCGCATTAACCCGGTTGGGTTCCACCAATCCCCTCTCAACTTCCCGAACCGCGCCACTTCATCGGCGTCCACAGACCCAGCGTTGGGATTGGTTGTCTGACTGGCGGCGGCGGTCAAGGCGTGTCTCCGTTGCGCGGGGAGAATCGCCAGAGTATGAATACCCGCGCGTCTGGCGGCAATAGCAACAATTTCGCCGCCACAGCGCTTTTGCCTACGAGGAAATCATGTCACGGCTGGTTTTGAAGTTCGGCGGTACGTCGGTCGCGGATGTCGAGCGCATCGAGCGGGCTGCCGCCACAATCAAATCTGAAGTCAACGCCGGCAACGAAGTTGCAGTGGTGGTGTCCGCGATGGGCAGTACCACGGATGAATTGATCGCGTTCGCCGATACCTTGTTGCCGGGGCAAATCGACGACGGGGAATATGACGTCGTCGTCGCCGCCGGAGAACAAATCAGCGCCGGACTGGTGGCGCGGGCGTTAAAAAACATCGGCGTACCAGCACGGTCTTGGCTCAGTTGGCAGCTCCCCATCAACGGGGTCGGCAGCCCGGCCCGCGCCCGTATTGAGTCCATCGAAACCGATGGGATCCTCAAAGGATTTGACCGCGGCGAAGTGGCAATTGTACCGGGTTACCAGGTCCTGTTGGAGGATGGCCGCTTGTCCACCATGGGACGCGGTGGGTCCGATACGTCAGCGGTTGCCCTAGCCGGGGCCTTGAATGCCGACCGCTGCGATATCTACACCGACGTGGAAGGGGTGTTTACCACCGATCCCCGTTTCGTTGCCAAGGCCCGCAAGCTTGATAGAATTACCTACGAAGAAATGCTGGAGATGGCGTCCCAGGGCGCAAAAGTCTTGCAGACCCGGTCGGTTGCTCTGGCCATGAAGCTTGGGGTTCCCCTGCATGTACGATCTAGTTTCACCGGTGCCCAAGGCACCTTGGTGTCGGAAGAGGAGAATGGGTTGGAAGACGAACTGGTAAGCGGCATCGCCTATTCCCGCGACGAGGCCAAAATCACCTTGGTCCAAGTGGCTGATCGGCCCGGCGTTGCCGCGGGTATTTTTGGGCCTTTGGCCGATGCCGACGTGAATGTGGACATGATCGTGCAAAATGTGTCCGAAGACGGCAAATTTACCGACCTGACTTTCACCGTTGGCCGGGATGACGTTGATCGCGCGGTCAAAGTCGTTGAAACTGCCTTGAACGACGTAAAATATGAGCGGGTGGAGTCAGATCCAAGCGTCGCCAAGATCTCGGTGATTGGGGTCGGCATGCGCAGCCACGCGGGTGTCGCCCACCGCATGTTCCAGGCCTTGGCGGATAAAGCCATCAACATTCAGATCATTTCCACCTCGGAAATCAAAGTCAGTGTGCTGATTGCCGAGGAATATACCGAATTGGCGCTGCGGACCCTCCATACAACGTATGGTTTAGATGAAGTTTGACACAATGGCGTTGGAAATCCCGCAAAACGGCATGGATCGCCTGGATGCCCTGTGGGCGCGGGGCCGGGAATTCCTGGGCTGTGGGTATGCCATTTTGGGCGGGGCCATGACCTGGGTGTCCGAGCACGGGTTGGTGGCCGCGATTTCAAACGCCGGCGGATTTGGGGTTCTGGCCACGGGGGCAATGTCCCCCGAACAGTTGGACGCCGAAATCGCCGCCACCCAAGACGCTACGGACAAACCGTTCGGGGTCAACATCATCCTGATGCATCCACAATTGGCCGACCTCACCGACGTGTGTACAGCCCGCGCGGTGGGGCACGTGGTGCTGGCCGGTGGCCTGCCCAAACGGGACCATATTGCGCGGATCAAAGACGGCGGTGCCAAGGCCATCGGATTTGCCCCAGCCCTTAGAATTGCTGAGCGTTTGGTGGGGTTTGGGGTGGATGCGATCGTCATCGAGGGGGCCGAAGCAGGCGGTCATACCGGGCCGGTTTCTACCAGCGTGTTGGCCCAGGAAATTTTGCCCCACATGACCGACGTGCCGGTGTTTGTGGCGGGGGGCATCGGCCGCGGCGAAGCCATTACCATGTATTTGGAAATGGGCGCGGCGGGGTGCCAGCTTGGCACCCGATTTGTTTGCGCCACGGAATCCATTGCCCACGCCGACTTCAAGCGCGCGTTTTTCCGGGCTAGCGCCAGGGACGCCGTGCTGTCGATCCAATTGGATCCGCTGTTCCCGGTGATCCCGGTGCGGGCCTTGGCGAATGCGGGAACCAAACGGTTCCGAGAAATTCAGCGCGAAGCGATCGACCAGTTTCGATCGGGATCGGTAGACCAGGTCGAAGCACAACTGAAAATTGAAAAATTCTGGGCCGGGCAATTGCGAGCCGCCGTCATCGACGGCGATGTGGAAAACGGATCGTTGATGGCCGGCCAAAGCGTCGGCATGGTGACCGTCGCACAAACGACCCAAGACATTATTGCAGAGCTGGTGGAACAATCCGCCGCTGCCCTGGAATAGATCACCGCCGCCAAATCCTTAGCGATTCTGCATTGTATGACCGGTGACCAGAATTGGCTGAAAACCCTGCCAACCCATTGCGGTTACTACCTAAATCTGATTTACTTCATAATAAGGTCGATGTGGGATCCGACTTTGGCTCGAAGGGCGTTTTTTTGTTGCTGGCGAATTATTTACCAGCTGCTCCTTAAACCAAAAATTAACCAAGATCCCATGACAGTGTTATTGGGGCGGCCTGCCTGTGGCGACACCCCAGCGTTTTTGCAACTTGAGCCGACGGCATGACGAACATTACACCGCTGGATTTTGATCCGAAACAGCGCGACCGCGAGCAGCGATTGCACTTCCGCGACCCGGAGACGGGGGAAACGGGCTCTTACGAAGGGATTGGCTCAGAATTTTCGGCGGCGCGCAGACTGGCGGGTCTGGACATCACCCATGTGGCGACTTCTCTACGCATCCGCCAGGAACACTTGGCGGCCATTGAAGACGGGCGGTTCTCCGATTTGCCTGCCCCGGCCTATGCTGTTGGGTTTGTCCGCAGCTACGCCGAATTTTTGGGCCTGGATCCCGCTGCGGCAATTCAGGCGTTTAAGGACGAAACTGAAAATTCTCGGGAGCGGATTTCGCTGATTTTTCCGACGGCGGATGCCGAAAATCGGGTGCCCCGGGGTTGGTTCTTGGGCATGTCGGCGTTTCTGACCTTGGTCATTTTCGGCGCTTGGTTCTATTCAGAATATTCTGACCTGTTTTTCCCGGAGCGCGTTCCACCGGCACCTGTGCGAACAGCGGAACAGCCTGCTGCTGCAACCCCTGCCGGTTTGCCGCCGGTTGCCGCGCCCGTCGCCCAGACAGTGCCTGAACCTGTCCCAGGGGCGACCCCGGTGCCCGCGGTCGATGTTGCCGCCGTACCAGAAGTCGAAGACGTTCCCTTTGCGGCGGGCATCGAAGCGGCCCTTGCCGAAGGCCCGCCAGAAGGCGGTGTTGACGCCGCCGCCGCCGATCTTACGGTGGGCCGGGTTCTTGGGGTGATCCTCGTGGAACCCGATGCGGTTGGTGCTTTTGCGGCCAATGATGTGGCAGTCGGCGATGCTCTGCCAGAGCCCGCGCCGGAACGAAACGTCAATGCATTGCCCGCAGTGGAGGATTTGGCCCGAGCCCAGCCCGAGCTTGTGCCCCTGCCCCAGTTGGTGCCCATTCCCACGCCGGCCCCGGCCGTTGCCAACAACATTCCTGTGGCCCCGGTGGCGGCGTTCCCAGCTGCACCGGTTGACGAAGTCGCACTTGCAGCGGAGACACCAGTCCCGGCGGCTGAACCGGCGGCAATTCCGGCTCTCACCCCGGCCCCGGCCGTTGCCAACAACATTCCTGTGGCCCCGGTGGCGGCGTTCCCAGCTGCACCGGTTGACGAAGTCGCACTTGCAGCGGAGACACCAGTCCCGGCGGCTGAACCGGCGGCAATTCCGGCTCTCACCCCGGCCCCGGCGCCAGAGGCAGCTGCCGAACCAGCCGTGGTCCCAGACCCTGGTCCTGCGGCACCCGAAGTGGAAGTGGCTGTGCTCCCACCGCCTGCCCCTGAACCCGCACCAGAACCCGCACCGGCAGCTCCCGCCGCGGCTCTGACACCAGCGGCTCCCGCTGCGATTCCGGCACCGGCTGTGCCGCCCGCGGCCCCACAAATTGCAGGGCTTCCGGGCGTGGACCCCCAGACCTTTGGCGAAGAGGTCCCCGGCCGGGTGGTCATTCTGGCGTTACAAGACAGCTGGGTGCAGATCACCGGCACTGCCGGCGAATTGCTGCTGACCCGAATTTTGCGTATGGGTGATAGATACCTCGCGCCAGACCGCGAAGACCTGATATTGATGACCGGTAATGCCGGAGCGTTGGAAATTACGGTGGATGGTGTTCAGATCGCGCCCTTGGGGCCCGTTGGCACAGTGCGCCGTAATGTTTCGTTGGCACCCGACCGGTTGCTCGCTGGCGACCGCTAAACTGAATTCAAGAACGCGCGGTGTCCGGGGGACTTCCCCCGAACCCTTCGCCTGGGCGCGCCGATAAATGCCACGTACATTCCGCGAAATTCGCCGCCGCAAATCCCGGCACATTATGGTCGGCACTGTGCCTGTGGGGGGCGATGCGCCCATCACTGTGCAATCCATGACCAACACCGACACCGGCGACATCGGGGCCACCTCGGCCCAGGTGGCGGCGCTGGCCGAAGCCGGTGCGGATATTGTGCGGGTGTCGTGCCCAGACCAACAGGCAACCACCGCCTTGGCCACGATCGTTCGTCATTCACCCGTGCCCATCGTCGCCGATATTCATTTCCACTATAAACGCGCCATCGAAGCGGCCGACGCTGGGGCCGCGTGTCTGCGCCTAAATCCCGGCAATATCGGGTCCCGAGAACGGGTGGCGGAAGTGGTGCGGGCGGCCAAGGCCAACGACTGTGCCATGCGCATCGGCGTCAACGGTGGATCATTGGAACGGGGCTTGTTGGAAAAATATGGCGAGCCGTGCCCAGAAGCATTGGTTGAAAGCGCCCTGAACCACGCCGCAATTTTGCAAGATGCCGATTTTCATGCCTTCAAGATCGCGGTGAAGGCGTCGGATATTTTCTTGGCCGTGGCCGCGTACCGGCAATTGGCGGCGGCCTGCGATCACCCTCTGCATTTGGGCATCACCGAAGCCGGGGGCGCTATGACCGGCGCGGTCAAATCCGCCATCGGCATCGGTGCGCTGTTGTGGGAAGGCATCGGCGATACCATTCGGGTTTCGCTGTCCGCCGACCCGGTGGAAGAAGTTGCCGTGGGTTTCGAGATTTTAAAATCGTTGGGCCTGCGCCGACGCGGTGTGTCCATCGTCGCCTGTCCGTCGTGCGCCCGGGAAGCGTTCCCAGTGATCGACACGGTACAAATATTGGGACAACGGCTCGCCCACATCCGTACACCCATCACCCTGTCGGTGATGGGGTGCGTGGTGAATGGCCCGGGGGAAGCCCGGGAAACCCAGATCGGATTGACAGGCGGCGGCAACGGCACGCACATGGTTTATGTGTCCGGGGTGGCTGATCACAAAATCGGTGATGACGATTTGGTGGATCACATCGTCGCCATGGTCGAAGAAAAAGCTGCGGAAATTGAAGCCGAAGACGCCAGCGATCTTTCCCCCGCCCTTAGTCACGCGTTGTAAATCCGCTAGGACCTTTGATGGCAAAACTGCAACCGGTCCGTGGGACCCACGACATGTTGGCGGATGAGTCCCCGGGGTTTCGTTACGTTGTCGAGACGGCGCGGACATCGGCGGCCCGGTACGGCTATGGCGAAATCGCCACCCCCATATTCGAATTCACCGAGGTCTTCCAGCGCACCCTGGGCGAAACCTCCGACGTAGTGACAAAGGAAATGTATACGTTCGAAGATCGCGGGGGCGAGAGTATCACTCTGCGCCCGGAACATACCGCGGGCATTGTGCGGGCCATGTTATCCAATGGCCTGGCCGGTCAGCTGCCTTTGAAGGTGTTCGCCTCTGGCCCCACCTTTCGATACGAGCGTCCGCAAAAAGGGCGCTTGCGGCAATTCCACCAGATCGATGTGGAATTATTGGGGGTGCCCGGTGCGCAGGCGGATGTGGAGGTTATCACCTTGGCCGCCGACATTTTGGCTGCCTTGGGGATTGCCGCCAAAACAACGTTGGAGCTGAACACCTTGGGCGATGGCCCCAGCCGGGACGCATATCGGGAACGCTTGGTGGCCTATTTCAACGATCACCGGGCAAATTTTTCCGAAAACAGTCAAACCCGATTGGATCGCAACCCCCTGCGCATTTTGGATTCCAAAAACGAGGGCGACAGAGCCCTGATTGCCGATGCTCCGAAAATGGCGGAGTCATTGAATCAGGAATCGGCAGAATTTTTTGATGCAGTACGCGGCGGCCTTGATGCCGTCGGCATCGCCTATACGGTCAATGATCGCCTGGTCAGGGGGCTGGATTATTACGCCCACACAGCGTTCGAATTTACGACGACTGAGTTGGGCTCCCAGGGTGCGGTGATCGCTGGCGGGCGATACGACGGCCTGACGGAAATGATGGGTGGCCCGCCCACCGCTGGTATCGGTTGGGCCGGTGGGATCGAACGGCTCATGATGTTGTTGGACGACACTCCCACGGCTGTGCGGCCGATATCATTGGTTCCCATGGGCGATGACGGGGAGGCAAAAGCCCGAACCATCGCCCATGATTTGCGGGCCGCAGGGTTCACCATCGACTTGGGATTCTCAGGCAACCTGCAAAAGCGTCTGAAACGCGCCAACAAGATTGGCGCCGTGGCGGCGGTCCTTCTTGGCGAAGATGAACTGGTCCGGGGCGAAGCCACCATCCGGGATTTGGACTCCGGTGAGCAAACCGCCGTGGCCCTTGATTCCTTGTCGGGTGCTCTGAATAAATTCCAAGACGCCACATGATCCCCGAAGAAAAATTGACCGCCATCGTCAGCCGTCACCAACAAATCGAAGAACAAATGGCGACTATGGATGGGGGCTCAGAGGCCTTCGTCGCAATCGCCCGGGAATACGCCGAACTGACCCCTGTGGTGGCGGCGGTCAAAGAACTCCAGGCCCAGATCTACGAAGTTCATGATCTAGCGGACTTAATCGCCGACCCCGATGGTGACGCGGAAATGCGCGAACTGGCCACTGCGGAATTCGAGGACGCCAAGGGCAATTTAGAGGCAATGGAGCACGCCATGACCGTGCTGTTGTTGCCGAAAGATGCTGCCGATTCTCGCAATGCGATTTTGGAAGTGCGGGCCGGAACGGGTGGTGAAGAAGCCGGGCTTTTTGCTGCTGAGTTGTTCCGCATGTACCAACGATACGCTGAGTCACGGAAGTGGAAGTTCGAGCCACTGACCTTTGCGGAAAAAGAACAGGGCGGCATTAAAGAAGCCCAGGCGCTGATTTCCGGGCCGGGGGTATTCGCCTTCATGAAATTCGAATCCGGTGTTCACCGAGTTCAGCGAGTCCCGGAAACTGAATCGTCGGGGCGCATTCACACCAGCGCGGCCACGGTGGCGGTGCTGCCCGAAGCCATGGAGGTTGATGTGCAGGTCGAAGACAAAGATCTGCGCATCGACGTGTATCGCGCCAGCGGCCCCGGCGGTCAGTCGGTGAACACCACGGATTCCGCGGTGCGCATCACCCATTTGGAAACCGGCATTGTGGTCACCCAGCAGGACGAAAAATCACAGCACAAGAATCGCGCGAAGGCTATGAAGGTCCTGTTGGCGCGACTATATGATCGTCAGCGGGCCGAAATGGACGCCGAACGGGCGGCGGCACGAAAAGGCCAGGTGGGCAGCGGCGATCGGTCGGAACGCGTGCGCACCTATAATTTTCCCCAGGGCCGGGTGACGGATCATCGTATTGGCTTGACCGTCCACAAACTCAGCCAAATTTTGGAAGGCCCCGGGTTGGATGAATTGATCGATGCCCTGACCGAAGACGATCAGGCCACCCAACTGGCGGCGTTAGACGGCGAAACCCAGTGACCCCGATGACCTCAATGACTCCGGTGACAATCCTTGATCGGCCGAAATTTGGCACCGTTTCAGACGCCTTGGATCGCGGTGCCAAGCGCCTGGGCGAAGCCGGTGTCGATGGCCCTAGGCGGGATGCGCGGCTGCTGTTGGCCTTGACGCTGGCTGCCTCTCACCCAGCGAAACTGGATGACGTGGAGACCCTGTCCGCCAACCAAGCAGAACTTTTTGAGAGCTATCTGGCGCGGCGCGAAGCCAGGGAGCCGGTGGCCCGCATCAAAGGCATCCGGGAATTTTGGGGCCTCGATTTTATCCTGTCCCCCGACACCCTTGATCCCCGTCCCGACAGCGAAACTCTGATCGAAGCGGCGATCGCCTCCTTTCCCAATCTTCATCATCCCACCCGCATTTTGGATTTGGGTACGGGGTCGGGGTGCCTTTTGTGCGCTGCTCTGCACGAATTTCCCCGTGCGGTGGGGTTTGGTGTGGACCGCCAACCCGGTGCGGTCCAAATCGCCGCAAAGAACGCCGAATTGTTGGACCTGGGGTCTCGGGCGGCGTTCGTTGTCGGGGACTGGGGCGATACTCTGGCCCTCGGCACATATGATCTGATCCTTGCAAATCCCCCGTACATTGCCGATGGGCATATCGCCGATTTGCCGCCAGAGGTCAGCCAATATGATCCCCGCAGCGCGCTGGCAGGGGGGACGGATGGTCTTGGGGCATACCGGGCGTTGATCCCCCAAGCCCAGCGACTCTTGGCTCCTGGCGGGGTGCTGATTGTCGAAGCCGGTGCGGGTCAGAGCTATCGAATCGCCGCTCTGATGGGTGCCACCAAATTGCGCGTGACCGAAATTCGTCGGGATTTGGCTGGACAAGAGCGTTGTATCGTTGCCACCCCTGAATAAGGATTTCTTAAGACTAAAGAATAACACTTGGAAACATCCGGGCTTGTCGCTAGGGTCCGAAGCGGAAATCGGGTGGTTACGGCTGAAACGTGCGCTGTCCACCAGATGATTTTCATAGCTTGAAAACTTGCGTTGAAGATGGGCTGGCTTGAGTGCCAGTCCCAAAGCACTAGACCAAGGCGGGACTTTCTGGATTTGAGAAATTACCCACAACGGGGAATTTTTATCCGGGCCCGACAGGGGGTAGAACAAACGTTCATTGAGTGGTGAATCGTGACAATCAAAACATGAGACGCGGAAACAACCCAAAGCGGTCCCGCGGCGGTCGGCCGAATAATCGCAAAGGGCCCCAAGGCAATCGTTCAATCGAGTCTCACAGCCCCGGCGGTGGCAGACATCGGGGCAATGCCAGCCAGCTTTACGAGCGCTATTCCAACATGGCGAGGGACGCCCAAGCCGCCGGTGATCGTGTCGGCTGCGAAGGCTTCCTGCAATATGCAGAACATTACCTGCGGGTTCTGAACGCGGCGCAAGAAAGCCGAAATAATGGCAGTGGCCGCGCCCAGGGAAATGGCCAGGATGCTCGACCCGACGGTGACCAACAGGCCATGCAGAACACCAATAGCGCCCATGCCGGTGGGAACGGCGGCAACGGGAGCGGCAGTGGCGGAAATGGCAGTGGCAATGGCGAACGCCCCCCCGGGCCGACTTTGGGAGACGCAGGCGGTCCGGTGCCAGAAATGCTGAAAAGCCCGGCGGAGGTTTCCGGTGACACTGACCAATCCCCCGATGACATGGACAACGACCCGATGGAGACTGAGTCTGCGGTCAATTAATGCTAAGTTTCGCCCGGCCCCAGGACTTGTTGGGTGGGGCTAAAATTCCAATATAGAATTTAGACCGCGCATGTTTGGGACCGTGACCGGTGCCCGTCACGTTATTGTGCGGTAATTCGGCGCGCCGCGTTGCCTTGTTTGGGGCGCGAAGTGCCTCCTGAAGCTGCCAAATATTGGAGCGGAAAGTTTGCAAACTGAAAACTTCACCAATCGGACCCGGGGATTTCTGGAATCAGCCCAAGGATTGGCGATCCGCAGTGGCCACCAAAATTTCACCCCTGAACACATTCTGAAAGTTTTGCTGGACGATGCCGAAGGCCTAGCGGCCAACCTCATCACTACCGCTGGCGGCCGCCCTACCGAGGCGCTTGAACACGTGGAAGCAGCCCTGGGTAAGATGCCAAAAGTCGAAGGACCCGGCGCAGGCCAAGTGTATCTGGCGCGTGAAACAGCGCGGTTGCTGGATTCAGCGGAACAATTGGCGCAAACCGCCGGGGATAGCTTCGTGACCGCGGAACGCTTGTTGCTGGCGTTGGTCACGGCGACCGACACTCCCTCTAAAAAGATTTTGGCCGACGCCGGAGTGACCCAGACGGCCCTGAATGCTGCCATCGACGCCCTGCGCATGGGCCGCACCGCCGATACAGCGTCTGCCGAAGATGGCTATGAAGCCCTGAAAAAATACGCGATGGATCTGACCCAATCGGCGCGAGAAGGAAAATTGGATCCGGTCATTGGCCGGGATGAAGAAATTCGCCGCACCATCCAGGTTCTGTCCCGGCGCACGAAAAACAATCCGGTTCTGATCGGCGAGCCCGGTGTTGGCAAGACCGCCATAGTCGAAGGCTTGGCGCAACGCATCGTCAACGGCGATGTGCCGGAAAGCTTGGCCAACAAGAAGCTTATGGCCTTGGACCTGGGAGCCTTGATCGCCGGGGCGAAATTCCGTGGCGAATTCGAAGAACGCTTGAAAGCGGTGTTGTCCGAAATCAACGCTTCCCAGGGCAACATCATATTGTTCATTGATGAGTTGCATACTCTGGTTGGCGCCGGGGCTAGTGAAGGCTCCATGGATGCCTCCAACCTTTTGAAGCCGGCTTTGGCGCGCGGGGAATTGCACTGCGTCGGTGCCTCGACTTTGGACGAATATCGCAAACATGTGGAAAAGGATGCCGCCCTGGCCCGGCGTTTTCAATCGGTCATGGTTTTGGAGCCGACCCTAGAAGACACCATTTCCATTCTCCGTGGTCTGAAAGAAAAATACGAACTGCACCACGGCGTTCGCATTACCGACGGTGCCATTGTCACCGCCGCCACGCTTTCCAACCGCTACGTGGCCGATCGGTTTTTGCCCGACAAAGCCATTGATTTGATCGACGAAGCTGCCAGCCGTCAGCGCATCGAAGTGGATTCGAAACCTGAAGCCATCGACGAATTGGATCGTCGCATCATCCAATTAAAAATCGAACGGGAAGCCTTAAAAAAAGAATCCGACAAGGCATCGAAAAAACGCCTGACTAAATTGGAAGAAGAGCTTGGCGGTTTGGAAGGTAGGTCCGGTGAACTGACCGCCCGTTGGCAGGTGGAAAAGGATGAATTGGCCCGGGCCCACAAGGTCAAAGAAGACTTGGAAGCGGCCCGCCTCCACCTGGAGCAAGCTCAGCGTGAGGGCGATCTGGCCAAGGCGGGTGAGCTCACCTATGGGGAAATTCCGCGTTTGGAAGACAGCTTGGAAAAAGCCCAAGCCGTGGGTGGCGATCATTTGCTGCAAGAAGCGGTGACCGAAGACGATATTGCCGGTGTCGTGGCCCGCTGGACTGGGATTCCCGTTGAAAAAATGTTGGCGGGCGAACAGGCTCGACTGCTGGGCATGGAAGAGGCCTTAGGGGCCCGGGTGGTTGGTCAGTCTGAGGCCTTGAAGGCGGTGTCAGAGGCCGTGCGCCGGGCGCGGGCGGGGCTTCAAGACCCTGACCGCCCCATTGGCTCGTTTCTGTTTTTGGGGCCAACCGGCGTTGGCAAAACCGAGCTCACCAAGGCCCTGGCCGGGCATTTGTTCAACGATGATTCCGCCATGGTTCGCATCGACATGTCCGAATTTATGGAAAAGCACGCGGTGTCGCGGTTGCTTGGCGCGCCGCCCGGCTACGTGGGCTACGAAGAAGGCGGTTCGTTGACCGAGGCCGTGCGCCGCCGCCCCTACCAGGTGGTGTTGTTCGACGAGGTGGAAAAAGCCCACCCGGATGTGTTCAACGTGCTGCTGCAAGTTTTGGACGATGGCCGTCTTACCGATGGCCACGGGCGCACGGTGAATTTCCGCAATACCATCATCATCATGACGTCGAATTTGGGGTCGGATTTATTGGCGGCCCAACCCGAAGGCGAAGATAGCGCCATGGTGCGCCACGCGGTTATGGATGTGGTGCGCAGCGCCTTCCGCCCCGAATTTTTGAACCGCTTGGACGAGATCTTGGTGTTCCACCGGCTTAGTCGGGAAAACATCGGCGGCATCGTCGATATCCAACTGGAACGGGTCAGGGGCCTGTTGGCCGAACGCAGAATCGAACTTGTGTTGGACAAAAAAGCCCGGGCCTGGTTGGCCAAAGCGGGCTACGACCCGGTCTATGGGGCTCGACCCTTAAAGCGGGTGATCCAACAGCATCTGCAAAACGCCTTGGCGACGATGGTGCTGGAAGGTGCCTTGGGTGAAGGCTGTGTGGCTAAGGTGACTGCGAACGCTGACGGGCTGGTCATCAATGGCGAACAAATCGAGGCCCGCGTCGCCGCCTCCAGCCCACCGGAAGAGGTCGTAATTCACTAGCCGTTAGTCGGCGGCTGCGAGGTCCCTGATGGCAGGGGTGCGATCCCATTCTGCATCGACGCGCAGGCGGGTTTCAGTGAACACCGCCAGTTCAGGGCCTTCCAGCTTGCGGCCGGCGGGCAGCTTCAGTCTCATGGGATTGACCTGGGCATTGTTCACCAGGACTTCGTAATGCAGGTGCGGGCCGGTAGAGACACCGGTTGAGCCCACATAGCCAATGGTCTGGCCCTGGCGAACCCGGGTGCCGACGCGAATGCCTGATGCGAATTTTCTCATGTGGCCATAGGCGGTTTTGTGCTCGGAATTATGGCGAATCCGAATGTAATTGCCGTATCCGCCGTTGCGCCCCGCCACTTCAATGACCCCGTCTCCGGCAGCCTTGATGGGGGTGCCGGACGGTGCCGCGAAATCGATGCCTTGGTGCATGCGTGAATAGCCGGCAATGGGGTGGCGACGCATGCCGAACCCAGACGACAGTCGGGCGCCATCCACCGGGGTCCGCAGCAAGGCCTTGCGGACGCTGTGGCCGTCACTGTTGTAGTAATCAATGATGCCGTCGGCGTCTTCGTAGCGATACAGGGGCAGGGTGGTGCCCGACAGGGTCAGTTGGGCGTAAAGAATGTTGCCTTCTTTGACCGGGTTGCCGGCGTCGTCGTACAGCATTTCGAAGAACACTTCGAAGCCGTCGCCTTCGCGAATGTCCCGTTGGAAATCAACATCCCAGCTGTAAACGCGGATTAACTCCATCAGGGTGTTGGCGGGGACACCGGCTCGCTCAGCGGCTAAAAACAAGCTGTTGTCGATGGTGCCGCTGGCGCGGGTGTACTGGCGATCCAATTCTTTGATGATCTCGAACGGGGAAAACCCGCCGCTTTCTGACCGGATCGCTGCCATTTCTCGGTCAACATCCACTGCAACGTTTACCGCCAACAACCGCGCGTTTGGGGTTGCCACGTCTTCGTCGGCGAAGGTCATACGAATGTTCTGGCCCACCATCAATCGGCGGGGGTCGAAAATCTTGGTCAGCGCCTGGATGGCTTCGTGCGCCTCGTTGGGGGTGGCACCGACGCTCAACACTGCTTCCATCAAGGTATCGCCCGGGTGCACGGTCACGGTTCGATCGATAGTCGCCACCCAGTCAAAGCTCGGCGGTGGCGGGGCGGGGCGGGGCGGGGCGACAGCAGCGGGTACGGCCAATTCGGCCACCAAGGCTTCGCTTTCTGCTTTGGTCATTTGCCGGGAGGAATACTTGCCGCTTTCCGACAGGAACGCAGCGGCTTCGGTGTCGGCCGAGACGGCAACCGAGAATGCCAGCAATCGCGGTGCGCCTTCGGGGGTGGTGCGGCCAAAGGTGGCTGTGATGACCTGACCAATTTTGAGGCTCCGGGCATTGAAAATAGCGGCCAAGGCCTTGGTTGCCGCCAAGGCTTCCGCCCGGCTTGCCCCCAATTCAACGGCGGAATCGATCAATGTGTCGCCGCGCGATACGATCAATGATTGGGCGAAATGGTCGAAACCAACCAACGGGCCATTTTCGTCCTCGATAGGGGTGCCCGCCGGGTTTGTGCCTGGGGTTGCCACTGCTTCCGCTAAAAACAGCGCCCGTTGAGTGGCAGTGGTGCGCAGTGGCTCAAAATCTTTGCCGTCAAATAGCAACGCGGCCACTTCGCCGTCACCCATGGAAACGGACAACCCCAAAAGCCGCATATTTTCGCCAAATGTGGCGATGACTTCCTGGCCAATTTGCAACCTACGCAGGTTAAACAGGACCCTAAGTGCCTGGATCGCCTTGTCAGCTTCGATGCGGCTCGCCCCCAACTGCACAGCCACTTTCATCAGGGTCTGGCCGCGCGCGACGTTAAGGCTGCGGGTGGCGATGGCCCCCTGGGCCACATCCAGCGGCCCGGGCAAAAGAATGTCCAAATCGTCGTTGGGCTTGTATTTGCGGGAATAAAACGTTCCGGCCGTTTCGGCAACAGCGGCGTATCCGGTGCTGTTCGATCGCTTTACGCGCACGCTCCACAGGCGTTTCGCGCCATTTTCAGTGACAAATCGCACTTCGATTTCTTGGCCGGGCTGCAATGTTTTAGGATTGAATAACTTTGTCAGGGCGCGAATGGCCAGATCCGCTTCGACCCGGCTGCCACCGGCGCTGCGAATAGCCCCTTCCAGGGTCCCGCCCTTTTTGACCGTGACGGATCGCAAGGTGGGTTGGGTGGCCCCGCCCAACGCCGCTAATTGGATACCGGGGGCTGTGAAATCGGCGATGGTGTTCGGTCCCAACTGGCCGGCCGCAATGGAATTCTGGGTCGCGCCAACGAGTGCTGCAATGGCTAATGCGGCGGCAAACGCTGCGTGATGTGCACTGGCAACGCCTGAAAACGTCTTACGCGGGCTTCCCCTAGGACTGGTCAACCTAAACCCCATCGAAATCCCCCATATTCGTACCCCTTGGACCGCTGGACCCTTCGAATCCGCGGCAACGATGGGGCCGTGCATAAAAGATGTCAATGCCTTTTTGTTAGTTGAATCAACTCACTCGCGGTTTTATCTAATCTTTTTGTCGAGTTTCGTCCTTGAGGGTATTGGGATCGAACACTTTGCTACCTAAAATTCCGCTATTGGCCTCTAATGTTACTTACGGTTAACGGGTTCTGAGAAAGTTTCCGTCGTATAGCGCCACGCCTTGATGGTATCTGACCAATAATCCCCTGGCAGCCCGGCTTTTCCCTTCAATCGGTTCAAGAAATCCACCGGATTGGGAAGTGTTTCCCAAACATCTGGCAGGAATGTACCACGACGATCGCCCTCGGCCAGAATTACTCCATCAACCCCGGGCCGCAGCATCGCCAAAAGACTAGTTTCGGAATTGAAATCCATTTCGGTGGCCGGACTCAGGACCGAAATGGCGGCGGTCATTTCCGCCAAGTCGTCGGCGGAAACCGGCGGAAAACGGGGGTCTTTGAACGCCGCGCGAAAAGCATTGTGGGCCACATCCACGGCCAGTGATTGGTGGGCGACCAGAGACCCGATGCATCCACGCAGTTTGTCGGATTTGGTCAGGGTCACGAAGGTCGCTCGGGGCGCCAACAAATCGTCAGAAAACCCAGAAACCGAAATTTGCGGTTCCTGGTTTTTTTCCAAGCCGCCGGTGATTGCGTCGCGCACAACATCCAACAAAGTGGCGCGCACAGCGGCGGACAAGGCGGGCTGTTCTTCGAACACGAAGGATCCGTAACCCACCACCCGGTCCTTTGGTCCGGCGGTGTCGCCGGAATTGCGCAAATCAATCATGGTCGCCCGCATGCCTCGCCGTTGAGCCAACGCCAACAAGCCGCGGATCGGGCGGCGGCCACAGGCTCCAGCCTCGGCAATGTCATTTACCGCCAATCCGGCGATGGCGCGGCCGGTCTCGGCATCCATTTTCTGTGCGGTGTCGTAGTCCTTGTAATGGGACAGGTCGGACGAAATCACCAACACTGTTTCTGGCCCGCCCCACAAAGCATTAAGCACTTGGGCCACTTCGCCCGGGGCCGCGTCGCCAACCACCAGGGGCACCAAAGTAAAATGCTCCAAAACCGTCTGTAAAAACGGGATGTGGACTTCCAGGCTGTGCTCCATGGCGTGGGCTTCGTCCATCTCAACGACACAGGGCAACGCTGCTATTTGGGCCAGGGCATCCCGGTCCAGAGGCACCGTCCCAAGGGGTGAGTCGAATGCCTCGACACTGGGAACTGCGATGCCATTGAATGCCACCCGGTGGGACGGCCCCGCCAACACCACACGGGTGATGGTCTTGGTGCCCGGAACAAGCCGGGCATAGGCGTTGGCGGCCACGGTGCCGGAATAGACGTACCCCGCGTGGGGCGCGATAATGGCTTTGGGCGCGGAGGCGGATGGGCCGCCGGGGGTTGCTGCGTCCAGGTAGCCGTTGACGGCCGCGCGAAGCGCGTCGGGGTCCTCAGGATAAAATGACCCGGCGACGAATGGCTTGCGAATGCTTGTGCTAACATTTCCGACCATGGCTTAAGGGTACCAAGCGGGCGGTTGGATTGAAATGCGGGGATCGGTGACGTCGGATAAAACTGCCGAGGAAATTACTGGGGTGCCGGGGCGTTATTGGCACACCCTGGACGATGGTCGCATTCAGTGCGACGTGTGCCCGCGGTTTTGCAAACTGCATAATGGCCAGCGCGGCTTGTGTTTCGTGCGAGCCGCCACGGATGACCAAATCGTTCTGACCACCTATGGCCGGTCATCGGGGTTTTGCGTCGACCCCATCGAAAAGAAACCGCTAAATCATTTTCTGCCGGGCACCCCGGTCCTCAGCTTTGGCACCGCTGGATGTAATCTGACCTGCAAGTTTTGCCAAAACTGGGACATGTCCAAATCTCGGCAAATGGACACCCTGGCCGATGCGGCGTCCCCCCAGGCTTTGGCCCAAGCCGCCCTGGCAACCGGGTGTCGGTCGGTGGCCTTCACCTACAACGACCCCACAATCTTTTTGGAATACGCGGTGGATGTGGCAATAGCCTGCCATGCCGTGGGTCTCAAAACGGTGGCGGTGACGGCTGGCTATATTTGTCCCGAACCCCGGGCGGAATTCTACACCCACATGGACGCCGCCAATGTCGACCTGAAAGGCTTCACTCAAGATTTCTACAAACGCCTGTGCTCCGGCTATCTGGATGACGTGTTGGCCACGCTGAAATACATCCACCACGAAACGACTGTGTGGTTGGAGGTCACGACGTTGTTGATCCCCGGCCAAAACGACGGCGACCAAGAACTGACAGAATTATCCGAATGGTTTGCGGGTGAATTGGGCCCGGACGTGCCGCTGCATTTCACAGCCTTTCATCCCGATTACAAAATGAATGAAATTGCTCGCACGCCCCACCAAACGCTGTTGCGGGCACGGGATATCGCCAAGAACGCCGGGCTCAACAACGTGTATGTGGGCAACGTCCATGATGCCAACGCGGGCTCCACCTATTGCTCAGGCTGCGGCACCAAATTGATTGGCCGCGATTGGTACCAACTGGGGGAATGGAACCTCGATGCCTCGGGCCATTGCAGCAAATGTAGCCTTAAATGCCCCGGCGTGTTCGATGGCCCACCCGGTGACTGGGGACAAAAGCGCGTGCCCGTCAATATGCGAAAGCTTGCGGCTCAAATTAGCCGTTGACGCCGCGTGATTCTGAAAATTACTGGCAATGGGCAGCAGTGCAGATTGCGGCGCTGGGCCGCGTGAATCTGAACGATAATCTAAAAGTTAGAGAAGCTGCGCGTGGTCGATGGATGCTAGTGCGGCGATCAGGCTGTTCATTGTCGCGGTGATGGTTTCCAACGCGGGCAGCCGCTCCATGGTGTCTTCGTCCATGTAAAGCGACCGTTTAATCTCGATCTGCAACGCGTGAACGCCGGAACCCGGGCGGCCATAATTGCGTGTTGTAAAGCCGCCCGCGTAGGGATCATTGCGCTCTACTCGGAACCCGGCCTTGGACAGCACTCTTTCTGCCGTGTCGGTGATCACCTTGGCGCAGCTGGTGCCGAACCGATCGCCCAACACCATATCGGCGCGCTCGGTACCTGGGTCCCGGTCCATGGGGCCGCCAAACGACGGCATGGAATGGCAATCAATCAGCACTGCCGTGGCGAACCGTTGCACGGTCAGGGCCAACAAATCTTGGATGGTTTCGTGGAACGGGATGTACAGGGATCTAATGCGGTGCTCGGCCTCAGAAAATTTCAGCTTGCCCTGGTAAACCTCGGCACCGTTGGTAACGACTCGGGCGATGGTGCCCAAGCCACCGGCCACCCGCAACGACGATGTGTTGACGAAATCCGGTAAGGTGTCTTCGAACATCGCCGGGTCCAGTTCCCACGGCTCACGGTTGGGATCCAGATACACCCGGGGGAAATGCGCCCGCAATAACGGCGCCCCCCGAGCCGGAGCGCCCGAAAACAACTCGTCCACAAAGCTGTCCTCGGAGCGCCGCAGGCTCAACTGATCCAGGCGCGATGTTTCAACGAAATCCGGCTCGTAATCGCGGCCGGAATGGGCCGATACAAAAACCATCGGCACTGTTTGCACCGCCGGTGCCAGAATTTCGAACGGCGCCCCGGTGGTCAGGGGTTCACCATCGCCTTCGATCTTCGACACAGAAGGATTAATTTCCATTGGGTCAGTTTACACCCAATTGCCATGTGGCACGCCACTGGGTGTGAACCCGGTCAAAAAGGGTTTGCAAGGCACGCAGCAGGCGATATCAATGACGGTGCGGGCGCGTAGCTCAGCGGGAGAGCACTACGGTGACATCGTAGGGGTCGTTGGTTCAAACCCAACCGCGCCCACCAGACGCTCAATGAATTTAGACTCCCCATCAGCAGACCAGTTGCCCTGCGGGGTGCGGGCATGGTTTCGCGTTGGGGCGAACTTTCGCAAAGCCACGGTCCGACCGGCGTTGATCCGCGCCGCCATAATGCTCGGGCTTTTGATTCTGGTCGGCTGTGCCAGCCCCCAGATCGCGTACTCGTGGCGGGGTGAGCCCGCGGATGCCTTGATCGCCGCTTGGGGTGAGCCCACCACCAGCGCGGCGCTGGCCGACGGCACCAGAGAGATCGTCTACACCCACGAGGAAACGGTCCAGTTTGTCGATTTCGGTTGCGCCGCAAGCTTCCAGGTCGAACCTGGCGGGATCATTGCTGAGGCGCTGGTTGAGGGCGATCAGCGTGGCTGCAATGGGCTGTTGGCAGGAAAATCCGCCAAAACCGGAAGGACACTGACCGTGGGGTTCGGCCTGCAGGTCATCATTACCGGCAGATAACACCAGATCAGCGTATGGTGCGGCGATGAATTTTTCCCCGCCCTCTGTCGACGACTTGCCCGAGGGGGTGCGGGCCTACTTTCGCGATGGGGAGGACCCAGACCCCAAAGCCACCGCCCGACCGGCGCTGTTTCTGGATCGCGATGGGGTTGTGGTGGAAGAGGTCGGCTATCTGCACCAGGTGGAAAAGCTCACCATCCAGGCCGGAGCCCCGGCGCTGATCCGCGCTGCCAAGGCCGCAGGTGCGGCAGTGGTTATCGTCACCAACCAGTCGGGAATCGACCGGGACCTGTATACCTGGGACGACTACGACGTGATTGATGGGGAAATCCTGGCCCGATTGGGGGCGCAAGATGCCGTTGTTGATGCCCGCATCGCCAATGGTTTCCACCCCAGGTTCACAAATCCGTGGGGGGAGACCCACGATTTTTGGCGTAAACCCGGCCCGGGGATGTTGCTTCACGCAATTCAGCGCCTGAACCTTGCCCCTGAGCGATCTTGGATGGTGGGGGATATGGCGTCTGATGCCCAGGCGGCCCTGGCGGCGGGGCTTTCTGGGGCGTTTCAAATGGAATCCGTGCACGGGCCCGAACACCGGGATCGGGCTCTGGCCTTGGCTTCCAGCGACTTTGAAGTGCACGAAATCCAGTCCCTTGAGGCGGTCCAAAAAATGGTTGAACAACGTCCGCTATTTATCAACATTTAACCGCAATATAGGACCATAGCCTGGAGCATTTCCGCAATCCGGCCAACATTTTTCGGTTTCAATTGGCGCATTCGCAAGATCATGGCTTCACAAAACGTATCTGTGTTGGAACGCGTCAAAGAGTCCCGCGAAGACACCGACCATGTGAAGTGGGTGATTTTAGAGGCAGAAATTTAGTTTCACCGCTTGGCTGCCTTGGACAGCGGCGAAGTCAATGTCTCACGCATTTATGCGCGCCTGCCGTTGGGCGCTGACGTCTAAGGCCCCAGCCATCTCAAATTTGGCGCGAAACCGTTGACAGGCGCGGCCCACATCCCTATCGTCCCCGCCGCGTGTACACTTCGCCCACTAAACTCAAGTCTGGTCGGTCATGAAAGTCGTTAATTCGCTAAAAAGTGTCAAAAATCGCCACCGGGATTGCCGGGTGGTGCGCCGCCGCGGTCGCATATACGTCATCAATAAGACCAACCGGCGCTTCAAAGCCCGCCAGGGCTAGGCCCCGGCCCTAAGTCGGGTCACCTCACCTGCGAACCAGGTGATCTCAGGAATACGATCCGAAACTTTCACTGCGACGTCTGACGGCGCCGTTTTCATGTGCTCGGCCCATTTACCCATTCCCACTCGATCTTCGTTAGCGGGCTAGCGGCCCACAAGACCTGGATTGCCAAAGCTCTATCGCCCCGCCATGCTTGGGCCCGCAGCGGCTGGGGGGCCGCGACTATGAAAATGCCGGAACCGAACCAAGACGTGATCCGCCGCAGTGGTGAGCTGGCCAGCTCCCTGGCTGCCGTATTGCCCAAAGGCGCCGTTTTGGACCGAGAAGACCAGCGCCGGGTGTACGAGTCCGATGGCCTGACCGCTTATCGCCAAATGCCGTTGATGGTGGCATTGCCCGAAACCACCGATCAGGTCTCCAAGGTCTTAACCATTTGCGCATCATTCGGCGCGAAAGTTGTTCCCCGGGGCGCTGGCACATCATTGTCCGGCGGCGCGTTGCCCCTGGCTGATGGGGTGTTGTTGGGCATGTCCCGGTTCAACCGCATTTTGGACGTGGATTACGCTAATCGCTGCGTGGTGGCCCAGCCCGGCGTCACCAATTTGGCGATATCCGATGCCGTGGCCGATCGTGGCTTTTATTATGCCCCGGACCCTTCCAGCCAAATCGCCTGCACCATCGGCGGCAACGTTGCCGAAAACGCCGGGGGTGTGCATTGCCTGAAATATGGCCTGACTACCAACAACATCCAGGGCCTGGAAATGGTGTTGATGGACGGCCAAGTCATGCGCCTGGGCGGTCGCCATCTTGACCAATCGGGCTATGACCTTTTGGGAGTGATGGCCGGGTCCGAAGGATTGCTGGCGGTTATCACTGAAATCACCGTGCGCATTCTGCCCAAGCCGCAAACCGCCCAGGCCTTGTTGGTGGGTTTTGATACGGTTCAGGCGGCGGGGAATTGCGTCGCCGCGATCATCGCCGGGGGAATCATTCCCGGTGGCATGGAGCTAATGGATGGCCCGGCAATCCGCGCCGCTGAAGCGTATGCCGGGGCGGGGTACCCGACCGATGCCCAAGCCTTGTTGATTGTCGAAGTGGATGGCACTGGCGAAGAAGTTAAAGTGTTGGCGGAACGGGTCTCAGGCATAGCCGCTGATCACGGTGCCTCGACGATACGGGCCAGCGCTTCGGATCAGGAACGGGTGACATTTTGGGCTGGGCGCAAGGCCGCGTTCCCGGCTGTGGGGCGCATTTCACCGGATTACTACTGCATGGATGGCACCATCCCCCGGGCCCGCCTGGCCCAAGTTTTGAGCCAAATCGCGGTGATGTCCGAACGCTATGGCTTGGGGGTCGCCAATGTTTTTCACGCCGGCGACGGCAACCTGCATCCGCTGATCTTGTACGACGCCAACAACCCGGGCGAGTTGGACCGGGCGGAACAATTCGGCGCAGATATTCTGCGCCTGTGCGTCGCCATGGGCGGCGTGCTGACCGGCGAACACGGGGTCGGCGTGGAAAAACGCGACCTGATGGGTGAGGTCTTCACCGAACAGGACTTGGCCCAACAGCAGCGCCTGAAATGTGCATTCGATCCGGACGGTGCCTTAAACCCCGGCAAGGTATTTCCTACCCTGCACCGCTGTGCGGAATTGGGCCGGGTTCACGTGCATGGGGGCAAAACCCGGTTCCCGGAATTGCCACGCCTGTGACCGAAATTTTTGCCCCGCCCGATTCCAACCAAGTTGCCGAGGCCGTGTCGCAGGCCGTGTCGGCGGGCACCACATTGGACCTGCGCGGCGGCGGATCAAAAGTCGCTTATGGACGGCCGATGGATACGGACGCGATTTTGGATGTTTCCGCATTGTCTGGAATCGATCTGTACGAGCCCGAAGAATTGGTCATTACAGTGGGTGCGGCGACGCCCATGGCAGAGGTCCAATCTGTGCTGGCGGAAGCCAATCAGCATCTGGCATTCGAGCCCCCGAACTATGGCCATGTTTTGGGACACGGCGTGGGCAGCGCGACAATCGGCGGCATCATCGCCTGCAACTTGTCAGGGCCTAGGCGCATCTGTGCCGGTGCGGCGCGGGATCATGTTCTGGGGATCGCGGCGATCTCCGGCCGGGGCGATGCCTTTAAATCTGGGGGCCGGGTGGTGAAAAATGTCACCGGCTATGACCTGTCGAAATTGATGGCCGGATCCATGGGCACCCTGGGGGTCATGACCGAGGTGACGTTGAAAACTTTGCCCCGCCCGACGCAAACTCGGACGGTGCTGATCCTTGGCATTGATGCGGAAACTGGGTTGAAAGTATTGGAGCAAACCGCCGGATCACAGGCCGAGGCGACTGGTTTGGCGTTTCTGCCGAAGCTGCAATCGGAGCGTTCGGCTGTGCCGGTGATTTCGGAAGCGGATAGCGTCACCGCAATGCGCTTGGAAGGTGCCGGGGACTCGGTCGCGGATCGGGCAATGGTCCTGGCTGTGCAGCATAAAGATGCCAAGGTTCAAATCCTTGATCACGAGGACTCTTTAACTTACTGGGCCGAAATTCGGGACTGCACTCTAATGCCTACTTCCGGGGCTTTGTGGCGGATATCGGTGCCGCCGGCCAGCGCGGCCCAGTTGGCGGGCCGACTTGCCGTGGACTGTGACCCCGAAATCTTGTTCGATTGGGCCGGGGGTCTGATGTGGGTGGCGATGAAAGACGATGACCCGTGTGAGGGTCTGGTGCGCGACGCCCTGGACAGCCTTTCCGGTCACGCCACGTTAGTGCGGGCGACCGAAAGCATCCGCCGCACGATCCCGGTCTTTCAGCCCCAATCCGACCCGTTGGCGGAACTGTCCGCCCGGATAAAGGAGGCGTTCGATCCACAAGGCATTCTGAACCCCGGGCGCATGGTCGCCGGTCAATAATGCAAACGCATTTCACCTCCGATCAACTTCGTCAGGCCCCGATCGCCGAGGCCAATGGGATCCTGCGCGCTTGCGTCCATTGTGGATTTTGCCTGTCGTCGTGCCCCACCTATGCCCTAACTGGCGATGAATTGGACAGCCCTCGGGGGCGCATCTATTTGATCAAAAATATGCTGGAGCGCGGCGGCGCGCCGGACGCCGACACGGTCCACCACATTGACCGGTGCCTGTCGTGCATGAGCTGCCTGACCGCGTGCCCGTCCGGGGTCGATTACCTGCACTTGGTGGACACCGCCCGGGCGCATATCGAAACCCATCACCGGCGATCATTGGCTGACCGTCTGATGCGGTGGTTTATGGCGACCGTCTTGTCCCGGCCCGGGGTGTTTCGCGCCGCACTGATGGCGGCGCAGCCAGCGCGGATGTTCCCACGGCTACTGCCGAAACCCCTTCGTCGCCTAACCGAATTTGCGCCAAATAAAATCCCAGCATCGGTGTCACTGGTGGGCATTCATCGCCCCGATGGGCAGCCGGTAAAACGCATCGCCATGCTGGCCGGGTGCGTGCAATCGGTTCTTGGCGGTGGCATCAACGAAGCCACAATCCGCCTACTCACCCGCCACGGCTGCGAAGTTATCGTTGCCCCCGACGCCGGCTGTTGCGGGGCTTTGGTCCAGCACATGGGTCACTTATCCTCCGCCCGCACCCAAGCCCGCGCCAACATCCTGGCGTGGTCATCGATCGAGGGTGGCGTGGACGCCGTGGTGGTGACCGCATCGGGCTGTGGCACAACGGTTAAAGACTATGGCCACATGTTCGCCGATGATCCGGACATGGCCCAGGCCGCCGCATCAATCGCCGCCATCGCTAAAGACGTAACCGAAGTCATGGCGGATCTTGGCCTGGGGGCCGCCGTTTACCGGTCCGACGTCACCGTGGCATATCACGATGCCTGCTCGCTGCAACACGGCCAGGGCATTCGGGCGGAACCCCGGGCGTTGTTGGAACAGGCCGGATTCAAAGTCTCAGACATTACCGAAGGCCAGTTCTGCTGTGGTTCCGCCGGGACCTATAATTTGTTACAACCGGAAATGGCCGACGCCTTGGGCGCGCGCAAAGCGGGCCACGTGGACGCCACTGGGGCAAAGGTCGTGGCCAGCGGAAATCTCGGCTGCATGATCCAAATGGCGCGGTTCACCGACCGGCCCATCGTTCATACGGTCGAGCTGTTGGACTGGGCCACCGGTGGGCCAAAACCCTTAGGCCTCGCGCAGGGGTGAGTTGAGAGATACCACGATCGGCCTATATGTTGATGCATGATTGCGCGAGGAATTCAGAAAATTGCCATTGCCTTGATAACCGGCGTCATGGTTTTTGCGGCGGTGGCGACAGCGGCGGACCAAAACGATTCGCGTCTGAACGCCATGTTCAATCAGCTGCATGAACTGGACGATCCGCGCGAGGCCCAGCAAATCGAGCGGGCCATTTGGCAAGTGTGGAGCGAAACCGGGTCCGACACCGCGGATCTGCTATTGGCCCGGGGGGTCCGCGCCATGAAGGATCAGGATTTCGAATTGGCCATGGACGCGTTCACCGCGCTGATCACGTTGGAGCCTGAATTCGCCGAAGGTTGGAACAAGCGGGCGACCCTGCATTTCATCATGGGCAATTTCGAGGCATCTATCGCTGATATCGATCGCACGCTGGAACTCGCCCCCCGGCATTTCGGGGCCCTGTCGGGTCTTGGCCAAATCTACACGCTCATGGAGCGGCCAAAAGAGGCCATTCAAGCCTATCGTCGGGCGCTTGCCGCCAACCCATTTATGCGTGGCGCCCGCGCCACGATCGAGGCTCTGCGCGACCAAATCGGTGAAAAAGATATATGAGGGAGAATGGTTAGTCTGAGAACGGGTCCTTCACCAAAATGGTGTCTTCCCGTTCGGGGCTGGTGGACAGCATCGCCACCGGGGCCTCGATCAGCTCTTCGATGCGGCGAATATATTTAATGGCTGTGGCGGGTAAGTCCGCCCACGACCGCGCACCACGGGTGCTGTCAGACCATCCGTCCAGGGTTTCATACACCGGCTTCGCTGCGGCCTGAGCTGGGGTTCCGGCAGGTAAATAACTGCCATCGGTGCCGTCCAGTTCATAGCCCACGCACACCTTCAATTCTTCCATGCCGTCCAGAACGTCCAGCTTGGTCAAGGCAATGCCGTTGATGCCGCCGACCTTCACCGCTTGGCGCACCATCACCGCATCGAACCAACCACACCGGCGGCGGCGTCCGGTGACCGTGCCGAATTCGTGGCCGCGCTTGCCCAATTCCTCGCCCACCTCGTCCATCAATTCTGTTGGGAAGGGTCCCGATCCCACCCGGGTGGTGTAGGCCTTGGTGATGCCCAGCACGGTGTCGAGGCTGGAAGGGCCAAGGCCTGATCCCACCGCGGCCTGGCCGGCAATGGTGTTCGAAGAGGTGACGAAGGGATAAGTCCCGTGGTCAACATCCAACATCGCCCCTTGGGCCCCTTCAAACAAAATCCGTTGGCCTTGGCGTCGGGCTTCGTCCAATCGTCGCCACACGGGTTCGGCATAGGCCAACAGATCGGGGGCAAGTTTTTGCAGGTGAGCCATCACTTCAGCCGCCACCAATTCCGGTTTGTTCATGCCCCGGCGCAGGGCGTTGTGATGGAACAACAAGGACTCCACGCGATCGGCCAAGCCTTGTTCGTCGGCCAAATCGCACACTCGGATTGCCCGGCGGGCCACCTTGTCTTCGTATGCCGGGCCGATTCCCCGGCGGGTGGTGCCAATGCCGTGGCCGGATTCGTCTTCGCGGATCGCGTCCAGCTCCCCATGCAACGGCAAGATCAACGCCGCACTTTCGGAAATCTTCAGATTGTGCGGGCCGATGTCGATGCCCTGGCCGCGCACGGTTTCAATTTCAGAAAACAACGCCGCCGGGTCGATGACTACGCCGTTGCCCACCACCGACATTTTGCCCCGCACCACACCGGACGGCAGCAAGCTCAGTTTGAATGTGACCCTGTCCACCACCAAGGTGTGCCCGGCGTTGTGCCCGCCCTGGAATCGCACCACCACATCGGCCCGGTGACTGAGCCAATCCACGATCTTGCCTTTGCCCTCGTCGCCCCATTGGGCGCCGACCACTACGACGTTCGCCATCTGCAATTTCTTCCTGTCTTAACCCAAGGGTTCCGGCTTGTTGTCGCGCAGCACATGGGAGCATCCCAAGCGCCGCGCCTCTGCATCCGCCTCCGCCTCTTGATCCGCTTCCAATGCCGCAACGGTGCGCCAGCCGTCCGCCCGCAATTTGGCACCGATGGCGTGGCCCGCATCCAATGGCACATACACACACGGGTTGGCATCAGGCCAATCCGCTGCCCGTAACAAAGGCGCCACGAATAACGTCACCCCGGTGGCGGTCTCGCCGGTGCCCAGCGGATAGCGCCCGCCTCGGCCCAATTCGCCACGCACCCCCCGGGCAAAAATCGTAAAGCTGATACCGGTCTGGTATTCCAGCCCGCGAAATTCCACAGGATCCACGGTCATGCGCAATGCGGGGTCAGCGGCGCGTACATGGCCAATCACCTCACTCAGCGCCGATACCAACGCTGCTGCCTCGGGCGGTAGTGTCAGAGCCGCCAGTTTTTCCCGGGCCGTGTCCGCCGGACCTGCAGCGCCCAACAACGCATTTAACACCTTGCGCTGATCATCACTCAAGTCGGTCAGGCTGTCCGTGTTTTTGCGGTCCAAGGCTGCCCGGGCTAGCTCGGTGGCGGCATCATCCAACCCCAAACCAGCGCACACCAAAGGCACCAGTGCGGGTGCTCCCAAATCGAATGTGGGTTCAGTGATGCCGGTGTTACGCAACGCTTCAGCAGCCACCAAGATGACTTCAGCGTCCGCGGTCAGTGCCGCCGAGCCAATCAATTCCACTCCGGCCTGGACAATTTCCCGGTCCTGCGACAGCCCATTGCCCTCCACTTGCAACACGGTCCCGGCGTAAGACAGCCGCAAAGGCCGTGGCGTGTTGCCCAGCCGCGATGTGGCAATGCGGGCAATCTGCGGCGTGATATCCGGGCGCACCCCCATCATCCGTTTGGATAACGGGTCCATCAATCGGAACATGCGGTGGGCGACAGCATCGCCGGGCCCTTCCAACAGACCGTCTTCGAATTCCACCAACGGCGGTTTGACCGGATCGTACCCGTGGGCCGAAAACCCCGCCATCAGCCGATCAATCACATAGGATTCAAAATCGGCGTCGGGAGGCAGGGTGTCGTGCAAGCCGTTGGGCAGCAGCCCAGTATTGCGGGTCTCATTCATGGTCGAACGCTTGGTGGGTGAGGAGCCAGCCAGTGTAGCGCGCCGACAAGCCCTGTGTCCCGATCAACCCGACGCCGGACGGGGGAAGTGAAGCACTTTTGCCTGGCGCACCAGATCAAGACTGGATACCTCGGCTAATATCCCGTCTGTCAGAGGGTCATCGACCTCCACCAGCGCGATGGCCTCGCCATCGATTTTGGTGCGGCCCAGTTGGAATGTGGCAATGTTGACCTGGGCGTTGCCCAATACCGTCCCCAGTTGGCCGATGAAACCCGGCTTGTCGGCGTTCACCAAGAACAGCATGTGCGGGCCCAGTTCGGCCTCGATGGCGATGCCGTTGACCTCCACCAACCTTGGCTTGGCGTCGGCGGACAACGTCCCCGCTACCGTGCGTTCTCGGCGCTCGGTTTTCACGGTCAGGCGGATCAATGATGTGTAATCGCCTTCCTTTTGGTTGGCGGTCTCGGTGATGTCGATGTCCCGCTCGCGCGCCACCACCGGCGCGTTGACCATGTTGACGGAATCCATCAGCGGTGACAGCAGGCCTTCCAAAACTACTGCGGAAAGCGGCCGCGTGTTTAGCTCCGCCACTTGGCCCAGGTATTCGATCACCACAGCTTTCAGGCCGGTTTCGGTGATCTGCCCGGCGAAGCTGCCCAATTGTTCGGCCAGCCGGATATAGGGCTTAAGTTTTGGCGCATCTTCGGCGCTCACCGACGGCATGTTCAGGGCGTTGGTGATGGCCCCTTGGGTCAAAAAGTCACCAATTTGTTCGCCGATTTGCGCCGCGACGTTTTCCTGGGCTTCCGTCGTGGACGCCCCCAAATGGGGCGTGGCGATGACATTGGGCGATCCAAACAACGGGCTGTCGCTGGCCGCCGGTTCCGAGGCAAACACATCCAACGCCGCCCCTGCCAGGTGGCCAGAGTCTAGCGCCGCCAATAAATCGTCTTCGACGATCAAGCTGCCCCGGGCGCAGTTGATAATGCGCACACCCCGCTTGGTCTTCGCCAATGCCGCAGCATCAATAATGTCCCGGGTCTGGTCGGTCAGGGGGGTGTGCAGGGAAATAAAGTCGGCCCGGGCGAACAGGTCGTCCAATTCAACTTTTTCGACGCTCAGGTCTGTGGCCCGTTCCGGCGATAGATAAGGGTCATAGGCCATCACCCGCATTTTCAGCCCTTGTGCGCGGTTGGCGACAATGGATCCGATGTTACCGCAGCCGATCAAGCCCAGCATTTTGCCCGCCACCTCGACACCCATGAACCGGGATTTCCCCCACTTGCCTTGGCGGGTCGACCGGTTGGCTTCGGGGATTTGCCGGGCCAGGGCCATGAGCATGGCGATGGTATGTTCGGCGGTGGTGATGGCATTGCCGAACGGTGTGTTCATGACCACCACGCCCCGGGCAGTGGCCGTCGCCACATCCACGTTGTCGACCCCAATCCCGGCCCGGCCCACGACCTTCAGGGACTTGCCAGCTTTCAATACGTCCGCTGTCACCTTGGTGGAGGACCGCACCGCCAGCCCGTCGTAATCGCCGATTATTGCGATCAGTTCTTGCGCGTTTAGCCCGGATTTTTCGTCAACGTCGATGCCACGATCCCGCAACGCAGCCGATGCCCGGGGGTTCATCGCATCTGCAATTAAAACTCTCGCCACGAATTACATTCCTTTTCGTGTTTCGCCAAAAGCCCAATCGAGCCATGGCAGCATGTCTTGGGTGTCGGCGGCTTCCACCGTGGGGCCGCCCCAAATACGAAACCCTGGTGGGCCGTCCCTATGCCCAGCGATGTCGAACGCCGCACCTTCTGATTCCAACAACCCCACCGTGGCTTTGATGCGCAGCCACTGTTCATGAGCGTTTAGGCCACCGAAGCTTGGTTCCACCACCTTCAGGCAGATGGAGGTGTTGGACCGGATCACGCGTTTCTCGGCCAAGAATTCCACCCAGTCGGTTTCGGCCACCCACTGGGACACCACACCCATATTGGCTTTAGAAAACGACATGGTCACCGCTAAGCCACCAAGGCTTTCGGCCCAGGTCAGCGCGTCCCGGGCGTCTTCCACCGCCAGCATCGACGGAGTGTTGATGGTCTCGCCTCTGAAGAGGCCCTCAATCAATTTGCCGCCCTTGGTGAGGCGGAATATTTTTGGCACCGGCCAGGTCGGTTTGTGGCTTTCCAGGCGCTCCACCGCCCGGGGCGACAAAATCAGGGTGCCAAAGCCGCCTTCGCCGCCCAAGGACTTCTGCCAAGAAAACGTCGTGGCATCCAATTTTTCCCAGGGCAAATCCATGGCGAACACCGCCGAGGTGGCGTCGCAAATGGTCAGGCCCCCTCGGTGGTCGGCGATCCAGTCGCCGTTTGGAACTTTGACCCCCGATGTGGTGCCGTTCCAGGTGAACACAGTATCCCTGTTGGGATCGGTTTGATCCAGGTCGGGGAGGGCGCCATAGGGGGCTGTCAGCAGCCGGGTATCGTCCAGCTTCAGATGCTTGGCGATATCCGCGCCCCAGCCTAGGCCAAAGCTTTCCCAGGCCAGCACGTCAACGCCCCTGGGGCCTAACAAGGACCACAGGGCCATTTCCACGGCCCCTGTGTCGGAGGCCGGAACAATGCCGATGCGCCAATCGGCGGGCACGCCAAGCACCGACCGGGTCAAATCGATGACCTCGTTCAGCCTTGCCCTACCTTCGGATGACCGGTGCGACCGGCCTACCAGAGCGCCTGAAAGTATGTCCGGTGACCAACCCGGGCGTTTTGCGCAGGGCCCGGATGAAAATGCCGGACTCTGTGGCCTGTTCGTTGGCTTCATTTGGCTCTTCCTTCCAGAAGAGTAGCAGTCCGTTGGGGGACTGTGGCCCGCGGGGATACTAGTGCAGATCGTGGTCGGACGGCCACGTGAATCTGAGCCGCAAAAAATGAATGCAGATCGTGGTCGGACGACCGCGTAAATCTGAACGTATTGTAAAGAGAATTGCCGCGCTGCCGGATCATTGTCGTGCTTAAATCAGTCATGGCTCCCAAAATCGCCCAACCGATGAAGCTGCCCCACGAGATCGAGCTGCCCAAAGGGGTGCCGGCTCACGACCCTCCGGCCCTGGAACTGGATGTGACCAGAGCGCGGCGGGAAACGCCGGGGTGTGAACACGTCGCGCATTTCAACAATGCCGGCGCAGCCTTGATGCCGGAGCCGGTGGTGGAATCCGTCATTAGCCATTTGCGTTTGGAGTCCGAGCTCGGCGGTTATGAGGCTGCGACCCGGGCCGAGGCCGCAGTGGGTGGGGTGTATGCCGCCGCCGGACGGTTGCTGAATGTGGACACCAGCGAAATTGCCATTGTCGACAATGCCACCCGGGCCTGGACGGCGGCTTTCTATGCGCTACCCCTGAAAGAGGGCGACCGCATTCTCACCGGCGCTTCGGAATATGTGTCGAACTACCTGGCATTCTTGCAGGTGACCAAGCGCACGGGTACTGTGGTGGAAGCGGTGCCCTCGGACGAATCCGGGCAGATTTCTGTGGACGCCTTAGCCAACGCCATCGACGACCGGACCAAGCTGATCGCCATCACCCACGTGCCGACCAACGGCGGATTGGTGAACCCGGCGGCGGCCATCGGCAAGGTCGCTGCCCAGGCGGGGGTGCCTTATTTGTTGGATGCCTGCCAGTCCGTCGGCCAAATGCCCATCGATGTTCAGGTCATCGGCTGTGACATTTTGTCGGCAACGGGTCGCAAATTTTTGCGTGGCCCGCGCGGCACCGGGCTGTTGTACATGCGCCGGGGATTGGCAGAACAATTAGAGCCCGCGGTCATCGATTTGGGTTCCGCCGACTGGGTGGAAAAGGACCGATACGAAATCCGCCCGGGGGCCAAACGGTTTGAGCTGTGGGAAAGTTATATGGCAGGCAAATCCGGCCTGCGCGTCGCCATGGATTACGCCCGATCATGGGATTTGGACATCTCCTATGCCCGCATTCAGAAATTGGCGGACAAAATACGCACCGGATTGGGTGAAATTCCGGGAGCCACAGTCCACGATTTAGGTGAGGAACAATGCGGTATCGTTTCGTTTGCCCTGGATGGCCATGACCCAGTTGACGTCACCAAGACTCTTCGGGAGCAAGCCATCAATACAAGCGTGTCAACTGCGGATATGACGCGATTGGATATGGACTCTCGCGGTCTGGAGGCCCTGATCCGCGCATCGGTGCATTACTACAATTCCGACGAAGAAATTCAGCGGCTGCTGGAGGCGCTAGAGCAGATCGCGTGAGCTCGACCTTGGAAAAGATGTTCTATCTCGGGTGTTCGGGCTGAAGTACCCTCGGCAGATCGTCCGAACAACGGTGGCGACTGCCTTTTCTTCAAACATCGTCAGAACGAATTTCAGAATAGACAATCGGCTCCAGAAAAGCGCGTGACTCTGAACGGTACGAACCAACGCGTGCAGATCATGGCTGACGCTTGTCAGCCGCGTGACTCTGAACGGAACGAAAAAGTATGCCCGTGATTGAGGGGCCCGTGTCCGGAGCCGAAGCCCGGGGCGGATTGGATTGCCTTGTGGATATAATCTCGGGCCCGCTCCACTGAGGATTTCAATTCGTTGCCCTGGGCAAAGCCAACCGCAATGGCCGATGCCAGGGTGCATCCGGTGCCGTGGGTGTTGGTGGATTGAATGCGCGGGCTGGTGAACCGGGTCATGCCCTCTGCCGTGGCCACCAAATCCACCACCGGGTCCGAATCCAAATGCCCGCCCTTCAACAGCACGGCTTTGGGCCCCATGGCCAACAGCGCCTTGGCCGCTGCCTCCATGCCTTGTTCTGACGTGATGGTCAGGCCGGTCAGGGTTTCGGCCTCCGGTACATTCGGGGTCAGCACCGTGGCCATTGGCAACAGCACCTCGCGCACAATTTTCACCGTGTCGGGTTGCAGCAATCGAGCGCCACCCTTGGCCACCATTACTGGGTCGATGACCACGGGAATTTTGGGCGCGTTGGCCGCCAGTACATCGGCCACCCGGCGGACAATGTCGGCGCTGTTCAGCATCCCGGTTTTAATGCAATCCGCACCGATGTCGGCCAACACTACTTGCATTTGCTGGGCGACAAAATCGGCGCTGACTTCGGCGACCCCATGGACTGTGTGGGTGTCTTGGGCGGTCAAGGCGGTGATGGCGGTGGCGGCGTACCCGCCCAAGGCGGTGACAGTTTTGATGTCCGCTTGAATGCCTGCGCCACCGCCGGAATCCGACCCTGCGACGATCAGAACCCGTCCGCGCATGCCAGATCTAGGCTTGGGCGTTTTCGACGGCGCCGGTGATTTCATCCAGAACCGACGCCACCAGGGCCTGGTCGGCGCCTTCGGCCATCACCCGCACAACGGGCTCGGTGCCGGAATTGCGTACCAGGACCCGGCCTCCGCTGCCCAGGCGGGCTTCCGCCGACGCCACCGCGTCTTTCACTTTGGGGTCGTCTAACGGATGGCCGCCGCCGTGGCGGATGTTGCGCAATTCTTGGGGCAAAGGCTCAAACGGGCGGCCCACTTCGCTGACCGGTTGGTCGCGTTCGACGAAAACCGCCAGGGCTTGCAACGCCGCCACTAGGCCGTCACCGGTGGTGCAGAAATCGCGGAAAATCAGGTGGCCGGATTGCTCCCCACCAAAATTAAAACCGTCCGCGACCATTTTTTCCACCACATAACGGTCACCCACCTGGGTGCGTTCCATGGTCAGGCCTAGGCCGTCCAAATATCGTTCCAGGCCGAGGTTGGACATGACCGTGGCGACGACGCCGCCGCCTTTCAGCATGCCGCTGTCGCGCCAGTCTTCGGCCACCAAGGCCATCAGTTGGTCGCCGTGGATTAGCGCGCCTTTTTCGTCGCACAGGACCACCCGGTCAGCGTCGCCATCCAGAGCAATACCCAATTGCGCGTTATGGGTGACCACTGCTTCCTGCATTGCCGCGGTCGCAGTGCTGCCGCAATCCTGATTGATGTTGAAGCCATCGGGATCGACGCCGATGGGCACCACCTCGGCCCCCAATTCCCACAGGACATTCGGGGCGACGTTGTACGCGGCACCGTTGGCGCAATCCACGACGATTTTAAAACCGTCCAACGTGCGGTCATCCAGGAACGTTTTCTTGACATATTCGATGTAGCGGCCCGAGGCGTCTTCCAGGCGTCGGGCGCGGCCTAACATGTCGGGCTTGGCGAGTTTGTCCAGAGCACCGTTGTCCATGTGGGCTTCGATCTTGTGCTCCACATCGTCCGACAATTTGAAGCCGTCGGGGCCGAACAATTTGATGCCATTGTCTTGGTACGGATTGTGGGAGGCGGAAATCACCACCCCCAGATCAGCGCGCAAGGATCGGGTGAGCATGGCGACTGCGGGCGTCGGCAGGGGGCCGGCCAATACCACGTCCATGCCGACGGAGATGAACCCGGCGGTTAATGCCGGCTCCAGCATGTATCCGGAAAGCCGGGTGTCTTTGCCAATGACCACCCGGTGGCGGTGGTCGCCCCTGGTGAATTGCAGCCCCGCCGTCATGCCAACACGCAGGGCGACATCGGCGGTCATCCCCTCGGCGTTCGCTGTGCCGCGGATCCCGTCAGTACCAAAATATTTCCGGGTCATACGGTGGTGAATCTAGAACACAACACGGCCAGATGGAATCCCCTTACCGTCACGGTTGGTGACGAATTTTTACACAAGCTTGCCGCTGGCAGCGCGCCAGATGGCCAGGGCCTGGGCGGTTTTGGCCACGTCGTGGACCCGCAAAATGCTTACTCCCTGGGTCACCCCCCACAGGGCCGCCGCCAAGGATCCGGGCAAGCGGTCGTCGGGTGCCTCGCCGTTGCTGAAATGGCCGATGAAGCTTTTGCGGGAAACTCCCAACAGAATTGGCACCCCCAGGTCCTGAAACGTTTCCAATCCGGCCAACAGTTGGGCGTTGTGATCGGGGGTTTTAGCGAATCCAATTCCCGGATCGGCGATCAACCTGTCATGGGGGATTCCTGCCGCTTCGCACGCCGCGATGCGCGTTTGCAAATATGTGAACACCTCGGCCACCACGTCGTCATATGTGGGAGCGTTTTGCATGTTCCGGGGGTCGGCGTCGGAATGCATTAACACCACGGGTAGCCCGCTATCCGCGGCGGCTTTCATGGCACCTGGTCGGGTCAGGGCCGCCACATCGTTGATCATTTTGGCCCCGGCGTCAGCGGCCCCAGTCAACACCCCGGCATTGCGGGTATCGATGCTGACCACTGCACCCTGATCGGCCAGGGCCCGCACAACCGGGATCACCCGGCGCAGTTCCTCGGATTCGGGTACGGGGTCGGCGCCGGGGCGGGTGGATTCGCCGCCCGCATCCAAAATGTCTGCGCCTTGCTCCAGCAACGCCATGCCGTGGGCAATTGCCGCGTCGGCACCGGTGTGGCGTCCGCCGTCGTAAAAGCTGTCAGGGGTAGCGTTGATCACCCCCATGATCAGGGGGCGACCAGACCCAAGCCCGGCGATGGGGGGCATCGGCGCCGTCATACCTGGCGGCGCGGCTGAACGTTAGCTGCCGGGTTGGGGTTCCGGTTCCAGACCGCCCGCGCCCAGACTGGACTTTGGCTTACGCGAACCGGACCCACTGGTTGGCACGGCACTTTCAGCCGACCCATCGACCTCGGACTCGTCCCGGTCCAATTTTTTGCCCTTCAGCAACATGTTAATTTCATCGCCGGTCAAGGTTTCGTATTCCAACAGGCCCTTTGCTAATCTGTGCAGCTCATCAAGGCCGCTCTTAAGAATCTTGGCAGCTGTTTCGTACCCTTCGTCGACGACCCGGCGCATTTCGTCGTCGATTTTTTCGGCGGTCTTTTCCGACATGTTCTGGGTCTTTGCCACTGACATGCCTAAGAACACTTCTTCCTCGTTGTCGCCATAGGCCAGGGGTCCCAATGTGTCGGACATGCCGAACTTGGTGACCATGATCCGGGCCATACGGGTGGCCATTTCGATGTCCTGGGAAGCCCCCGAGGTCACCTTTTCTGGGCCAAAAATAAGTTCTTCGGCAATTCGGCCACCCATGGCCACGGCGATGTCACCTTCCAACTTTTCACGGCTTTGGGAAATGCGGTCGCTTTCCGGCAAGCGCATGACCATGCCCAGCGCCCGGCCCCGGGGAATGATCGTGGCTTTGTGAATGGGGTCCGAGACTTCGATCTTTGCGGCTACCAAGGCGTGCCCCGCCTCGTGATAGGCGGTCAGTTTCTTTTCTTCGTCGGACATGACCATAGACCGGCGTTCTGCGCCCATCATGACTTTGTCTTTTGACGATTCGAATTCGGCCATGGTCACCAAGCGACGGCCTTTGCGGGCGGCCAGCAGCGCCGCTTCATTGACTAGGTTGGCCAAGTCCGCCCCGGAAAATCCGGGGGTGCCTCGGGCGATTGTGCGAGGCTCCACATCCGGGGCCAACGGCACCTTGCGCATGTGAATTTTCAGAATCTTTTCCCGGCCCAGAATGTCGGGGTTCGGCACTATCACCTGGCGGTCGAAACGACCGGGGCGCAGCAGCGCCGGGTCCAACACATCGGGCCGGTTGGTGGCGGCTACCAAAATGACTCCGTCGTTGGCTTCAAACCCATCCATTTCCACCAGCAACTGGTTCAGGGTTTGCTCGCGCTCGTCATTGCCACCGCCCAGACCCGCACCACGATGGCGACCGACGGCGTCGATTTCGTCGATGAAAATGATGCACGGCGCATTCTTTTTACCCTGCTCGAACATGTCGCGGACCCGGCTGGCGCCGACACCCACGAACATTTCAACAAAGTCCGAGCCGGAAATGGTGAAGAACGGGACGTTTGCTTCGCCAGCGATGGCCCGGGCCAGCAATGTTTTACCGGTACCCGGAGGGCCAATCAGCAATGCGCCTTTGGGGATTTGACCGCCCAGGCGTTGGTACCGTTGGGGGTCTTTCAAAAAGTCGACAATTTCTTCCAGCTCTTCTTTGGCTTCATCAATGCCGGCGACATCGTTGAACGTGATCTTGATCTGATCCTCGGTCAGCAATCGCGCCTTGGATTTCCCGAATCCCATCGCTTTGCCGGCACCGCCGCCCTGCATTTGGCGGAATAAGAACACCATCAGCCCGACGAAAATCACCAGAGGTAGAATGCTCACCAACAGGCTAAGCATGGAGGGATTGTTCTTCACCGGCGCTGCGGTGATTTTCACGTTCTGGGCGCGCAGGCGATCCACCAACCGGGGATCGTACGGAGCAAAGGTGCGGAACGGCCGACCGTCCAATTGATTGTAATGGCCGGTAATGGAATCCCCGGCAATGGTCACGTCGCGCACTTTGCCGTCTTCGACATCGGTCAAGAAATCCGAAAAGGCGATTGTGGTTTCTGCCGCCCGGTCGTCCGTTGGGTTGAACATTTGGAACAACAGCAGGACCAGCGCAGCGATAATCGCCCACAAGAAGAAATTCTTACCCAATTTATTCACGTTCACTCACTCCCGACCTGGCGCTCGCGAACACAATCGTCCGACCGGCGCGCGACGGCCCACACATTTTTAGCCGTCGGCAAAAAGCCCGATTCCCCCCCCGCTTTCAGCGGGCGCCGGTGTTTCTAAGGCCTTTGCCGACTTGGTTTCCCTAAAGATAGGGGTTTCGTCCGGCGAAACAACAGCAAAGGGATCGGGAAGCAGCGACAAAGCGGGAGAAAATTGCGCGGCAAATCCGCTCATATCCCTCGGAACCCGAAGATTCGGTGCCGAAATCACCTGATCCTGGTGAAAAAGTGCGGGAACTGCGTAACACATTTGTGTGGGGAGTGCGGACCTTGCGCGGTCGCGGATTTGTTTCCAACCCTTGCGACCCAATGGCCCCACAGTCATTCCATCCAGCTTTGATCCTGGATCCAAGGCCACCAAAAACCGGCGATCCCAGGTAAATTGCGACCCGGCCTCGATGGGCACGGTGGGTAAATTTCTTGGCTCCCGGCAAATCAGAATGTGTCCGTCCGTCTGGGGCACGGCCAAGCACCGATGCAGGGATCGCGTGGTGGTCAGGCCCTGGGTAACGGCGCGGTGCAACGCCGCCAATTTGTTTGTGCGGGGGCCGTGAAATGCCCCCGAAACCCGGCACAACACCCGCGCCAGTGCCCCCGTCCCAACATCGTCTGGGGCCTCGGCCAGGGCTCGCCAGTTCAGGCGGACGAATCCTTCGGCGTATTCGGTGGCTGCTGTCTTCAACAAAGCGCGGATTTCACGATCTCGGGCGGCCCGGGCGATGCCGTATAACCGGGTTTGTTCGGCGATCACCGCCCCATTATTTTGGGCCGTCAAGTGTGCCCGGGCATGGGTGCGAGCGTACCGCGGGTCGCGGTTGCTGGGATCATCAATCCACGCTTGGCGCAACGCTCGGCATGTGGAAACCAACCGGGATTTTGGAACGCCCAATAAGGGTCGGACAATGCGCACTCCGTGGCGTTCTGTTGTGGCTGACATCCCCGCCAATCCGTTGGGGCCGCTGCCCCGGTTCAGGCGCGTCAGGTATGTCTCGGCTTGGTCATCCCGGTGGTGGGCCACCAACAGGGTGGCGAAGCCATTGTCCCGGCACCATTGGTTCATCAGAGCGTATCGGGCGTCGCGAGCCGCCGCTTGAATGCCGGTTTGGGGTTTTGGCCCGGCCCACTTCAGCACCGTGTGGGCCATGCCAATTCCCGCCATCCATTCAGCCACTTGGCCAGCTTCGGCGGCGGAGGTCTGGCGCAGGTCGTGGTCAACGGTCAGTGCCGCCAAGGAGGTTCCATTTTGTTGGGCCCAAGAATTAGCGAGGAGGCACAGAGCCATGGAATCCGCGCCGCCGGAAACGGCCACTGCGATCGCCGCATTTGGAAGAACCAATTCCCCAATCAGCCGTTCGAAGTCATCATGGGAAATCGCAGCGTCGGGAGATTTAGTCACGGGGCCTGAGCCTTGCCGCAGACCGATCAGGGGCAAGACAGCCTGAGGCGCTCGTCGGCTGCTTGATCCTTGACCGTTTGGGTAGCGTCGGGGAACTGGATGGCCAGTTCACCAAAGGTCGCGCAGGCCTCGGTGGTTTGCTCCATGCGGGCCAATGACATGCCCAGCCGCAAAAGATTGTCGGCAGCTTTTGTGCCTGTGGAATCTCCTCGATAGCCCTGGAAAAAGGTCAGCGCGGCTTCTTGGAACATTTCCCGCGCATAGTACGTCTCCCCCAACCAATACTGAGCGTTGCCGATCAATGGGTGATCTTGGTTGACCAGGACGAATTCAGCGAATGCCTGTTCGGCTTCGGGGATCCGGAACTGCTGCAAAAGGCTATAGGCAAACGCGTATTGTTCTTCCGGCGTACCGGCGGGCAGAACATCCAGAACATTCGGTTGAATTTGGATCCCCAAATTTTTATTGCCATCGGCGGGCAGGGCCCCCAATACCTGGGCACCAGCCGCGCCCGGGTCGCCACCGGCTTCGACCTGCACGGGTCCGCCGGGCATTGCCACCGCCGCAACAGGGGCTCCAGCTGGTTTATCACCATCCGCCGGGGCGTTGGCGTCAGCGGCGACGACGGCGCCACCCCCGGCCAAAGCCGCAAACAAATTTGCGAGTTGATCTTCGATACTGGTCAGGCGGAAATCAACGTCCTCCACCAATCGCTCCAGGCGCGCGCGATTTTGCTCGGCGTCATGGCCGACCCGTTCGATGTCTCCAGTGAGCGCTCTGATTTCTCCCTCCAGGCCAGCCAAGCGCACCTCGAATTGCGTCGCCACAATGGCTTGGCGATTGTCTTGGGCCGCTGGGGCTGCGGCCACCGCCGAGGCACCGCCCAAATCACCAGCTGGCCGGGCCGGAATTTGATCGCCGTACACCTGGCGCTGCAAATCCAGCAGATCGCCCTGGATCAATCTCATCTGATCCAGGATCGTTTGAATTTCGTTGTTTTGGGCCAGCGCGGGGGCCGCCACAAATGTTACAGCAATGGCCAGGACGGCGGCCCTGGCCGCACGCATCCATGGGCGGGCACCGGTGTCATCTGTCTGGTTTTGCATCTGGGTCAGTCAAACCTTACAAGATGGCAATAATAGGGCAACCAGGCCAGAGCCCGATTTTAGAAGAACCGCGCCGGACCCGAGTGTTTGCATGTTCGATCACCTTCATCAAGGAGAGCCGTGCCATTCTTCGGCCCAGATCGAGTTTAGTAGGACGGAGCCCGGTCCGAAAAAAGGCCCGCCTGTGCAAATTACAAGCGGGCCCATTTGGTTTCCGAAGCGATGAAGGGTTAGTTGACTGCCGGTCCGTCCTCTATCTGAGAAACCGCCCGGCGATTCAAGGCCCATGCCGTCACATTCGATCCCAAAGCCACCGGCCGTTCCTTACCGTAAGAAACGGTGCTTATGCGGCTGGCATCGACGTTCAAGGCGACCAAGAAATTGCGCACTGCGTTGGCTCGGCGTTCGCCCAGGGCCAAATTGTATTCCCGAGTGCCGCGTTCGTCGGTGTGTCCTTGAATGACAATATTTATGGCCGGATACAGCAGCAACCATTCTGCTTGGCGCTCCAATGTTTCCTGGGCCTGGGGCAGCAGATCAATTTGATCGAAACCGAAGAACACCCGGTCGCCAACCAATTTGACGAATTCGTCGAAGCTGCCAGGTGCAGGCGGGGTGCCTTCAGGTATGACCACGGGGGCCGCCGGTCCCGGCGTGACCGGTCCGGCAGCGACCTGAGGGCCAGCGGCACCAGGGGCGGCGGCCGCGCCCCCACCGTCAGCGTCAGCCATTTCCTCCGGCACCGTTTCACATGCCGCGATCAAAACCAGGGCCGCAATCGACCCAATTAATTTAAGGCCCATGGACCCCCCTTTTTTCCACTGGCCCGCATTCACCAGCTTTATTACAGATACGTTAGGATGCAACGATACGGACATTGCACCACTCAAACACGGCCCAGTCGAAGCCGCCCAAATCGGGAAGTTGGGACGACCAAAGCACCCGCAAAATAACCCCAAATTCGTTAACAGTAACCATACTGACGTAAACTAGGCCAATCAAGGGGTCAGCGGCGGCGACCAAGCGGGATCGGATCCGAACAACGGGGTCAAAACCATGCGCTCGTTGAAGCCGGTCAAATCTACCGACCACAAGTGAACGTCACCCCCTCTGCCATCCGCAGTTGTGCGTTCCTGGCGGAAAAACATTAAGACACGCCCGTTTGGCGCCCAAGTTGGTCCCTCTACAAAAAAGCTTTCGGCCAACAGGCGTTCCCCGGATCCATCCGGGCGCATGACCCCGATATAAAACGTCCCATTCAGGATCTTCGTGAAGGCAATGAGATCGCCGCGCGGGGACCAAACCGGGGTGGCGTAATTGCCGTCGCCAAAGCTGATCCGTCGGATGTTTTCGCCGTCGGCGTTCATCACATAGATTTGCTGGCTGCCACCACGATCCGAATTGAAGGTGATGAATGCACCGTCCGGGGAATAAGATGGCGATGTGTCGATGGCGGGGCTGGTGGTCAGGCGGCGATCTTCCCGGGTTTGCAAGTTCATTGTGTAAATGTCTGAATTGCCGGCCAGGGCCAGGCTCATGACCACCTTGCCGCCATCCGGTGAAAACCGTGGGGCATAGGTCATGCCGGGAAAGTCGCCCAGGACTTCCTGTTGGCCGGTGTCGATGTTGTAGATATAGACCCGGGGCCGATTGTTGACGTACGCCAGGTATGTGATTTCCTGGGTGGTGGGGGAAAAGCGCGGGGTCAGAACCAGGTTGCGGCCATCGGTCAAAAAGCGATGGTTTTCGCCGTCTTGGTCCATGATCGCCAGGCGCTTTATTCGCTGATTCACCGCGCCGGTTTCCGACACATAGACCACCCTTGTATCAAAGTATCCGCGCTCCCCCGTCAGGCGCTCGTAAATGGAATCGGCGATCAGGTGGGCAACTCGGCGCCAGTTTTCCGGGCTCGACGTGTACGCCCGGCCCGTCATTTGCTGTTCCGCGAACACGTCCCACAGCCGGAATTCCACCCGCAAGCGGCCATCGTCTTCCAGTGCCGCCAAGCCGGTGACCAATGCCTGGGCATTGATAGTGCGCCAATCCACAAACCTGGGGCGCATTTGCATGTCGGCCGGGGTCTGGATAAATGCGCCACGATTGATCGCTTGGAACAAGCCGGACCGTTCCAAGTCAGCCATGACAATGCGGGAGATATCGGCCCCAAGCGTGGACGCTTCCGGGTTGGCCGAAAACAAATCGGTGACGGCGATTGGCAATGGATCGACGTTGCCGCGGGTGATGTCGATGGTCACTACCGCGTTGGCGGGTGCCGCCATCAGCATGGCCAGGGCGCCCGCCACAACGGTCGCCCAGAGCATTGCCAAAGAAGGTCGCAGTGTTTCGATCATCCCCGCCCCAACATAACTGTGGGATCAAATTTCAATTCTATTTCCTGCCACAGTTCGTAGCTTTCGACCGGTAACATCCCATAGGGCTCGCATTTTAGCACGGCACGCAGAGCACTTTCTGCTGCCGCTCGGAAAAATTCCTGGCCGGGCCGGTTCATACGTGCCTGCTCCATGATTGTTGGAATCCCCGCCAAGGTTCCGTCCGGGTTCAAAAAGATTCGCAGGGTTACCACCAAATTCTCGGCATCCACGGCGCCAGCGGGCACCGACCAGCATCGCTCGATTTGCGCCCGGAAGGCGTCGATTTCCGAAATCATCAGCGGCCGATTTTGCGTAGGCGCGGTGCGGGTAATCACCGGGGGCGTTTCCTCTGGCGGAATTTCGGCGGCTTGTTCCCGTGCCGGTTCTTCGTCGGGGGTTTGGTCCAGCAACGCGGCAATACGGGTCGGATCGAACTCGGGGGCATCCCGTGGCGGCTCCGGCTTGGTGCGGGGCTTTGGCGTGAACACTACCTTTGGCGCCTGGGGCTTTGCCCGAGGTTTGCGTGCGGCGGCGGGCAACGGATTGTCCACGGGCAACATCGCCGCCACTTCGGGTTCCGGAATAATTTCGGGCGCCGGTGCGGGCTCTGGCAGCGGTGCGGGCTCTGGCTCCGGCGGTGGTGCGGGTTCCGGCTCAGGAATTGGCTCTGGCTCTGGCACCGGCTCTGGCACCGGTTCGGGTTCCGGCTCGGGTTCCGGCAGCGGTGGTGGCGGTGGTGTGGGGTCGGGCTCTGGTGCTGCGGGGGCCAAAGCCGCCACGGTTTCGTCGGCGATCATCACCAATTCGACCACAACAGGCTGTTCCACAGCGGCGCTGGGCAAAAACCAATTGGGCAGCCCGAAGTAGAGGACGACAACAAGCCCAATGTGCATCGTGATCGATGTGATCAGCGGCGTGCGCATTTTAATTGTCGCCGCCCCTTCCTTGATCCGGGGGCCGGGTCACCAATGCGACCTTGGAAAACCCAGCGCCGTTGATGGCGCCGATGACTTCTAGGATGCGTCCGTAACTCATGGTTTGGTCGCCGCGCACAAAAATCCGCACATCGGGATTACGTTCACTGACGGCAATCAGCAACGGCACCAATTGGTCGAACTCCACTTGGGTTTCTTGCACCCACAGCAAGCCTTCGCTGTCGATGGTCACGGACAAGGGCTCGTCGTTTCCGGGCAGGGCTCCAGCCTGAGTCCTGGGCAAATCCACCGGCACCCCGACAGACAACAAGGGGGCGGTGATCATGAACACCACCAACAGCACCAGCATCACATCGACAAACGGCGTGACGTTGATTTCTGACATCAACTGGCGGCCGTACTTGCCCTCGTAACGCCGGACAAATTTGGGGGTGGAGCCGGATTGGGTTGGGGTCATGGCGCGCCTTCCTCCAATTGCCGCGACAGGATGGCGGAGAATTCAGAGGCGAAGCCTTCCATGCGGCTGGCGAACCGGCGGATATCGGTGGAAAATTTGTTATAGGCCACCACGGCGGGGATCGCCGCCACCAGGCCCAAGGCCGTGGCGAACAAGGCTTCGGCGATGCCCGGGGCGACTACCGCTAAGCTGGTGTTTTTCGACAAGGCGATGGCCTGGAAGCTGTTCATGATCCCCCACACGGTGCCGAACAAGCCGACGAATGGAGCGGTGGAACCCACAGTGGCCAGAAACACCATGTAGCGTTCGATGCGTTCCATTTCCCGGTCCATGGTCAATTGCATGACCTGGCCGATGCGGGCCTGCAATCCGGCGTGCATGCGGTTTTCCAAAACCCCGCCCGCCAAGGTGCTGCGCCGCCATTCGCGCATGGCTGATGCGAACAACAAAGTCATGGGATCCGCAGGTGTGGCGCCGACTTTTTCGTACAGATCTTCCAGGGACCCACCGGACCAAAAGGCTTCTTCAAACCGATCGCCTTCTTCGGACAGCCGTCGCATGCGGCGAAACTTTTCGACGATAATTGCCCACGACCAAACGGACGCCGCCAGCAACACCACCAGCACCAACTGCACCACCAAATCGGCCCGTAAAAACAGGCTGATCAGGGATAGATCGGCGGCCCCAGCACCACCCAGGAGTTCACCTTGCATAGACTTTAACCATTCTCTTCTTTAACCCCGCCAATCAAATCCAATTGTCCCGGGCCGCGCCGTGGCCGACCCATTCCCAAATGTTCAAACGCCGATCCGTGCAACACTCGGCCCCGGGGGGTTCGTTGCAACAAGCCCTGCTGGATCAAGAAGGGTTCGATAATTTCTTCGATGGAATCTCGTGGCTCCGACAACGCCGCCGCCAAGGTTTCCACCCCCACCGGGCCGCCGGTGAATGTCTCGGCGATGCAAGTCATGTAGCGCCGGTCCATGGCGTCCAGACCCAAGCCATCCACTTCCAATTTGCCGAGGGCTTGATCGGCCCAAGCGGCATCGATGGTGCCCGCCCCCTGGACCGCGGCGAAATCACGCACCCGGCGCAACAGCCTGCCTGCCACCCGGGGGGTACCACGGGAACGCCGGGCGATTTCTGCGGCACCACCTTGGCCCAACGGCACATCCATCAGGCTCGCTGCCCGTTCCAAAATATTCTGCAAATCTTCCGGGGAATAGAAATTCAGGCGTGCCGGAATTCCGAACCGGTCGCGCAACGGCGTCGCCAACAATCCGGTGCGGGTCGTGGCCCCCACCAATGTGAAGTTCGGCAACGCGATGCGCACCGACCGGGCCGATGGGCCCTCGCCGATAATCAAATCAAGCTCGAAATCCTCCATGGCCGGGTACAGGATTTCTTCCACCAACGGATTCAGCCGGTGGATTTCGTCGATGAACAACACATCGCGATCGCCTAGGTTGGTGAGGATCGCCGCCAAGTCCCCTGATTTCGCCAACACCGGCCCAGATGTGGCGCGGAAGTTGGCGCCCAATTCACGGGCAATAATTTGCGCCATGGTGGTTTTGCCAAGACCCGGAGGCCCCGCCAACAAAACATGATCCAGGGCGTCACCGCGCTCTCGGGCGGCTTTGATAAAGACGTCCAAATTTTCGCGCAGACTGTCTTGTCCGACGAATTCGTCCAGGGTGCGCGGGCGTAATGCCGCATCGGCGGTATCCGCCGGAGCCATGGTCGGGGCGATATCGCGCTGCGTGGTGGGATCTTCCGTCACCGGCCCAGCTCCACAAGTCCGCCCTTGATCAAGTCTTCGACCGCGGCGTTTTTGGCCAGATGGGCGGCCGCGGCGGACACGGCAGTGAACGCATCCGTGCGGTGATAGCCCAGGTTCACCAACGCCGACACCGCATCCCGGGCCGGGCCTTGTTCATCCAAATGCGTGCTGTTGGGCATTGAGGCTGCGGGTGTCCCCAAGGCCAAAGCCGGGGCCTTGTCCTTCAATTCCAAAACAATGCGCTTGGCCAGTTTGGGGCCGACGCCACTGGCCTCGGTCAGGGGCACATGGTCTTGTGCGGCGATTGCCGCAGCCAACATTGCGGCTTCCGTCACCGACAAAATCGCCAGGGCGACCTTTGCCCCGACCCCTTGGACCGACATCAAAGCCCGGAACCAATCGCGCTCGGTGTCCTCGCCAAATCCGTACAGATTAATGTGGTCTTCGCGCACATGGGTTTCGATCACCAGGCTAACCGCGTCACCCAGTGCGCCAAGGGCAGCCAACGTGCGACCGGAACACAGCACCAAGTATCCGACGCCACCCACGTCCACCACCGCCGAGGCCTCTCCAATCAAATCCAGACGCCCAGTCAATTTGGCGATCATGCTCGCCTTTCTGACATGGCCAATTCGGCGGCCTCGATGCGGGCTTCCGATTGGCTGTGGTGGGTGTGGCAAATGGCCACTGCCAAGGCATCGGCAGCGTCAAAACTATCGCTTGAAAATCCCGGTAACAATATCGCGACCATGGCGCTGATTTGTTCTTTGGAAGCGTGCCCCGACCCACACACCGATTTCTTGACGTGGTTGGCGGAATACTCGGCCACGGGAATGCCCAATAGCCCGGGCACCAACAGCACAGCGCCCCGCGCTTGGCCGAGTTTTAAGGCAGAGGCTGGATTGCGGTTCACAAAGGTTTCTTCGACCGCCGCCTCGTCCGGGGCAAAATCCGCGGCGATGTCCACCAACGCCCGGTGCAGGTCTGCCAAGCGATGGGCCATGGGGACCGTGGTCGGGGTTTTCACCGTGCCCGCATCCACAAAGCCCAAGCGCTGGCCGGTAACGTCGATGACGCCCCACCCGGTGGCTCGCAAACCAGGATCTAGACCCAATACCCTCATGAAGCGTTCAGCTTTTCCATAATGTCGTCCGAAATATCGAAATTCGATGACACCGACTGCACGTCGTCATCGTCTTCCAAGGCCTCGATCAGCTTGAACAAGGTGGTGGCGGCATCTTCGTCGACGGTCACGGTGGACACTGGACGCCACAACAATTCAGCAGCACCCGGGGTGCCGAATTTTTCATCCAGACCGGTCAACACCACGTGAAAATCATCGGGGGAACAGGTGATTTCGTGGCCCTGATCATTAGTCACCACATCATCGGCTCCGGCTTCCAAGGCGGCGTCCACCATGTCTTCTTCCGATGCGACATCCAGGGGATAGCGAAAAAACCCCATGCGATTGAACTGAAAGGCCACGGTATTGGATTCGCCCATGGCTCCGCCATACTTGTTGAAAGCCGACCGCACGGCGGCGGCGGTGCGATTGCGATTGTCGGTCAGGGTATCGACGATCAACGCGACGCTGCCCGGGCCGTAACCTTCATAACGCACTTGTTCGTACGCGGCGCCTCCGGCGTCTCCGGAGCCGCGCTTGATCGCCCGCTCCATGGTGTCCCGGGGCATGTTGGCGGCGCGGGCGGCGGTGACTGCCGTGCGCAGACGGGGATTGGCGTTGGCGTCCGGCAGACCTTCCCGGGTCGCCACGGTTAACTCGCGGATCAGCTTGGTGAATATCTTTGCCCGCCGGGCGTCTTGGGCCCCCTTGCGGTACATGATATTTTTGAATTGGGAATGCCCCGCCATGTGCGCGCTTGCCCCGTCCTATTCCTACAATATGTCTAAATCCAGTGTTCTGCGGGAAACATTACACCAGATACAGTGGCTGCCACACCCAGGGACTAACTGCCAGCCGTCACATCCCGGCCGCCGAAGGCTTGTGCCCCCTATGTGGGGGGATCAATGTGGCGAATTTGGGGCGCACCGCCCCATTTGCTAGGAGATCTGGGTGGGCTTCAGGCGGCCGCCCATACGGATAGGCTCGATGGTCACAGCCAGGCCGGTGGCATCGTCGGTTTCCACAAACACTCCGCAAAGGGTTGATTCGCCTTCGGCCGGGGAAAATCGGTCTTTTTTGATCTTGCGGCGGAACCGATTGAGCGGCTCGTCGGGGGCCATGCCGATGACCGAATTGTAGTCGCCGGTCATCCCCAAATCGGATTGGTACGCCGTGCCTTTCGGTAAAATCTGGGCGTCAGCCGTGGGTACATGGCTGTGGGTGCCAACAACCAATGACGCCCGGCCATCGGCGAAATGTCCCATGGCCATTTTCTCGCTGGTGGCCTCGGCGTGGATGTCCACCAGGATGAAATCAGCCCCGGTTCCGAGGCGCACATTGGTGAGTTCGGCGTCGACAGAGGCAAACGGATCATCCAAAGGGTCCATGAACACCCGGCCCATCACCTGAATGACCATGGCGCGGGCCCCGTTTTGGGTGGTGTAGACGTGCGCCCCGCGGCCCGGGGTTCCCTTGGGAAAGTTGTTGGGGCGCAGCAATCGCGGCTCGGATTCGATGTGTCCAAGCGTTTCCTTTTGATCCCACACGTGGTTGCCGGTGGTGATGGCGTCCACCCCTAAATCAAAGAACTGGGTGCAAATTTTCCTGGTGATGCCGAACCCGCCGGCGGCATTCTCGCCGTTGACCACCATGAAATCCACGCCCAGGCCTTCCCGCAAACCAGGTGCGTGGGCAGTCAGGGCATCGCGGCCAGACCGGCCAACGATGTCGCCGAAATACAAAACCTTCACAGGCAACTCTTTTCGCTGGTGAGGATCAAGAAAATTGGTGGGTGCCGTTTTCGGTGACGACCCAATCCAGGCGCTGGTCCAGGGCTCCGCGTGGCACCGCATCGACTTGTTGCGATTGATAGGCAATCCCCACGGCCAACACCGTGGAACCCGACGATTTTATGTCTGCCAGCGTGCGATCGTAATATCCACCCCCATATCCCAATCGATAGCCCGATGCGTCGAAGGCTAACAACGGCAGCATCACGATGCCGGGGGATGTGACATCTGCACTGGCCGGCGGATGATACGTTCCAAATGGGCCGTCTTCCAGGGCCACATCCGGATGCCAGTCACGAAATTCCAGGGCTTTAGCCTTGGCCACCACCGCAGGCAGGGCGCACTGAACGCCGTCTTTGATCAACCGCTTTAACAACGGCACCGGGTTCATTTCATCGTTCATGGGCCAATATCCCGCGACCACTCCGTTGGGCGGCATGGGGACGTTGTCCAAAAACTGCGCCTGGAGCAAATCCCCAGCCAGTGGACCAGTTGTCGCCTTTGCCTCGGCCCGCACGTCTCGGGCATCGTTGCGGGCGCGCTTTTTGGCGGCGGCAAGGTCCGATGGATCAGTCGCTAAGTCGGGCACAGGCACCCTCTGTTGTTTTGGTCCGCAGGCAAAAATTTTATGATGACGGGACCGCACGGCCGTAAGCAGCACCCATCCACTGTGGCCTGCATGTGCAGGTGGGTGCCGTGATACCGCGGCCACAACCGCGGCAGGGACAGCTCCCGATGGACGTACTTAGCCCCAGGGAATTGGCCGCTTGTCGAACCGGGCAGTACCCGCCAAGGGATCAGGTTAGAGCACGATTGATTGCCTGACTAGGCACTCTTGATGCGGGCGGCAATGCTTTCGATGCGCTTGGTCGCCTTGCCGATGACTTCTGATGAGACGCCGCTGGCCGACTGGGCAGCGCTGGATTCTTTCTCCAATTCCTCCACCCGATCCAAGGCGTCGGATAATTCATCCCCCACCAACAGCCCGGCCATCAGCATCATACGGGTTTCTCCCACCTGGCCCAATTCGTTAGCCAGGCGTGTGGCGTGGGCATTCAGGTGGTCGGCGATGGACATCAGATGGTCCTCTTCGCTGTCCTCGCAGGCCACGCGGTAATTGTGGCCGTTCACCGTGACGTCGATTTCAGCCATGGGCTCAAGCGCTCCCGTCTTCGGCCAGCACCGATTTGATCCCGGCAATGGCGTGGTCAATCCGGGTACCAGCGGTCTGCGCCACCTCGCGCAAGTCTCGCACCTGAGTCCCGGACAATTTCAGGTCCCGGGCCATTTGCTCTTGGCTGGTACGCAACCCCTCCAATTCGGTTTCAAGCTTGGCCACATGCTCCGCAGCGTCCTTGCGCACAGACGCCAATTTGGCCTCTATCTCGGCCTCCAAGCCCGCGATCGCCGCCTCCAGGCGTTCTGCGTCAAAATCAGCGTCGCTCAAGAGTCCCCCGTTCCGCATTGATTTTGCGTTTTTCTGTCTGGACCACCCTGACGTCCACAATCCAAGGATGACAGATAATATTGTTATATTTGAACAAGTTATGGCTAAATATGAAGAGGTAGCATACGATCAAAATGTTTCATGCGTCAACAAATTGATCCAGTAATCGTGGAATGCGCCAACCTGTCACACGTCTTTACCTGATCACGCCGCCGCAGTTGCCCGGCGAATTCGCGCACATATTGGCTTCGGCCCTGACTGCCGGTGATGTGGGCTGCGTGCAATTGCGCCTGAAAGATACCGACGATGACCAGATCCTTGCCGCCGCTGCCGACCTCAGCGAAGTTTGCGGATACGCATCTGTGCCGCTTGTGCTAAACGACCGCCCGGATTTGGCCAAGGCGGCCGGAGTGGCCGGTGTCCACGTCGGCCAGGACGACGTGCCCTATGCCCAGGCTCGGGCCACGGTCGGTGACAGCGCCATTGTCGGGGTCACCTGTCATGACTCTCGGCATCTGGCGGCGGTGGCGGCGCAAGCTGGGGCGGATTATGTGGCGTTCGGGGCCTTTTTCGATACCGCCACCAAGGCCGCCAAATCGCACGCCGATGTTGGCCTGATCGAATGGTGGAGCGGTCTGGTCGAAGTCCCGTGTGTCGCCATCGGCGGGATCACGGTGGAAAACTGCCAACCCTTGGTCCGCGCCGGGGTTGATTTTCTGGCGGTGTCATCGGGTGTGTGGGAGTATGGCCCCGGTCCGGCCCAGGCGGTCCAGGACTTTAACCAGGCGATTGCGGCTGATTTGGCGGAGGGTTGATTCCTATCCGTTGGCAGGATAGGTCTGCCGCCCTAACAAGGCTGGCACGAGCAAAGAGCAATGAAAATCTCAGGCAACGACATTCGGCCCGGCAATGTGGTCGAGCACAAAGGCGAGTTGTGGCAGGCTGTGAAAATCCAGCACACCCAGCCGGGCAAGGGCGGCGCCTACCTTCAGGTGGAGCTGAGGGGCCTGACCACTCATTCCAAGCTTAACGAGCGCTTCCGGTCGTCGGAGACCGTGGAAAAGGTGCGCCTGGAGATGAACGCCTATCAGGTTTTGTTTATCGAGGGCGACACCATCACCTTGATGGACAACGAAAGTTTCGAACAAATCCCCTTGCCCAAAGATTTGGCCGGGGACGCCGCACAATTCTTGGCCGACGGCATGACGGTAGAAGTGGAGAGCTATGAAGGCCGGTATTTGCGAGTGGAGCTGCCGGAAACCGTGATCTTGGAAATTTCCGAAACCGAACCGACTGTAAAGGGCCAAACGGCAGCGTCGTCGTTCAAACCGGCCATCTTGGAAAATGGCGTTCGGGTCATGGTGCCACCGTTTGTTGGTACAAGTGAGAGGGTTGTGGTCAACACGACGGATGGAACCTATGTGCGCCGGGCGGAAGACTAGCGCCGCGTGGCCCTGCGATCGCCTCTGATAAATGTGATGATCGGCGCTGCCCACAAGGCGGCGCGCGGATTGATGCGGGATTTCGGCGAAGTCGAAGCCTTGCAGGTGTCGGTCAAAGGGCCGGCCGATTTTGTCAGCGCCGCCGACCGCAAAGCCGAGGCATTCATCCGTGAAGAACTCGCCACCGCCCGACCCAAATATGGTTTCTTGCTGGAAGAGGCGGGGGCCATCGAGGGGGAAGACACCAGCAACACCTGGGTGGTGGACCCGCTGGACGGTACCACAAATTTCCTGCACGGCATCCCGCAGTTCAGCATTTCCATCGCCTTGATGCGCGATTCCAAATCCTTTGCCGGGGTCATCTATGACCCCATCGCCGACGAGATGTTCTGGGGCGAAAACGGCGGCGGGGCATTTTTGAACGGGCGGCGCATTCGCGTCGGGGCCCGGAGCAATTTGCAAGACGCAGTGGTGGTGACCGGCATCCCCCACCGAGGCCGCGCCGGAAAGCCCGGATATTTGGAACAATTGGCGGCGATGATGGACATTACCTCTGGTATTCGCCGGTTCGGGTCTGCGGCCTTGGATCTTGCCTGGGTGGCGGCCGGGCGATTTGACGGCTATTGGGAAGGCGGTTTGCGACCGTGGGACATGGCGGCGGGGATCATCATTGTCCAAGAAGCAGGTGGCATCGTGACCGAGGTCTCAGGGGGCACCAAAATGCTGGAAAGCGGCAGCATTTTGGCGGCAAACCCAGACATGCAGGAGTCCATGGGCGAAACCCTGCGGAGGGCCAAGGCGGCAAAATGAATGGGCCGGTTGTTAAGGCTTTTACCCTGGTTTATCGTGCCGGTTCCAACTTCTGGGGGGCTTCATATGTCCCCCGACGAACATTTGCGGGATGTTTTCATCCCATGAAGGCTGGCGCAATACTCCAACACCACCATACCTTACCTCTATGTCAGGCAACCGGTTTTCGCCGCCCTGATTTGGTGATTTGCGGCTTTATTGTGCTGGGATTGGCTTCGGGAATGGTGTCCGGGACCGCACTGGCCCAAGTTGTTATAGGCGGCGAGGGTCTGCCAGGAGTGGAAGTAAACCTGGGTGTTTTGGATATATTGCCGAACCGCGCCCTGCAACAGCAATTGCAATTGCCTGGGGCCGTGGCACCGGGGCCATTCCAATTGCAGGCTCCGGGAGCGCCCGCAGCACCGGCACCGGCACCGCACGCTCCGGTGTTCACGCCGCCGCCGCCGGAGCCCGCACCACCGCTGACACCCGCGCCACAGCCTGCGCCGCCACGTCCGGCGCTGCCACAGCCTGCACCACAATTGCCAGCACCACCAGCACCAGATCCTTTACCAATGCCACAACCCGCGCCGACGCCTGCGCCAGATGCCGGGCCTGCACCGGCCCCGGCTCCGGCTATCGTTGGGCCGCTGCCGGCACCGGCGCCTGCCGAGGTTCCGATCCCGGCGGCGCCTGCAGCCCCAATTGTTGCAGCGCCTGGTCCGGCCCCCGCTCCCGCACTGGCACCCGCGCCTCAGGGCGTTGCCGGCGCACCGGTACTCCAAGAGCCCCAGGCCCCCCAGCCACGGGGAGCGGAAGTTGCCAACGTCGCCCCCACTCCAGCCCCCGCCGCCGACGAGGGTCTGGCCGCCGATGGCTTCGCGCCTGGGGGCGGGCCGTTGAGCCGCATAGAATTTTTAGGGGCGAACACCATTTTGCCGACTGAGGTCGTGGCGGTCTTGACCGAAATCGCGGCCTTGGTGGCCAACACGGATCGGCGCATTCAACTGAACGCATATGCCGGGGGTACGGCTGAAACCGTTAGCGCCGCCCGCAGATTGTCGCTTAGTCGGGCGTTGACAGTGCGATCCTTTTTGATCGAAGCGGGGGTACGCAGCACCCGGATCGATGTGCGTGCTTTGGGCCTTGCGGAAGACGATGGGCCGCCAGAGCGCGTGGATATTTTGTTGCTGGCCCTGTGACAACGACACCCGGGGACCGCACCGCCGCCACCGGCCCCCAAACCGGGGCGGTCCCCGCCATGACCAGCCCGCGGCGGTATTTGGCTCGCATGGTGGCCTTTACGTTGGTGGTCATCATTCTGGCCGGCGCCCTGTTCACGACGGCCCCAGTGCTTGCCGAGGCCTTTGATGCCAACCGCGGCTTGAACGGATTGATCCTTGGGCTGCTGGTGGTGGGGATCTTTTTCACGATCCGCCAAGTCCAGCGGTTGGAGCCAGAGGTCAAATGGATCGAATCCTATCGGCGTTCCGAAACCGGCATATCGGTGCGCCGACCACCGGTGTTGCTGGCACCCATGGCGACCATGCTGGGGGAACGGTCGGGGGGACGCGCGTCCCTGTCCACCATGTCCATGACATCCATTTTGGACAGTATTTCGTCGCGTCTGGATGAATCCCGCGAGACCTCCCGGTATCTGACGGGCCTGCTTATTTTCTTAGGCCTGTTGGGCACGTTTTGGGGTTTGTTGGAAACCATCGGATCTGTGTCCCGGGTGATCGAGGGGTTATCGGCAACGTCGGATACTGCAGCCTTGTTCGGGGACCTGATCGACGGTCTGCAGGCCCCCATGGCGGGCATGGGCACGGCTTTTTCGTCGTCTCTATTCGGGTTGTCTGGGGCTCTTGTCCTTGGGTTTTTGGATCTGCAAACCGGCCAGGCTCAGAACCGATTTTACAATGATCTGGAAGAATGGCTTTCCAGCATTACCCGGTTGTCTTTGGGTCTGGGCGCCGTTGGCGGTGACCAATCGGTCCCAGCATATGTTGCGGCTTTGTTGGAACAAACGGCGGAAAGCTTGGATACGCTACAACGCACAATTTCACGTGGGGAAGAAGGCCGTACATCGGCTAATTCAGCCCTGCTGTCTTTGGCGGACCGTCTGGCCACTTTGACCGACCAGATGCGCGCGGAACAAGATTTGATGGTCAAGCTTGTGGAATCTCAGATGGAAATCAGACCAGTGTTAAAGCAACTGGGGGAAAGCCTGGGCCAGGACTCAACGATCACGTTGGATGATGCCAGCCGCAGCCATCTACGCAATCTGGATGTTTACGTAACCCGGTTGTCGGAAGACGCTTCCTCCGGCCGCGACCAATTGATCGACGAACTGCGCCGCGAATTCAAGCTGCTAGCCCGGACACTGGCTGGCCTCAATATCGACGGACGGCAAAGCGGCAAAGAATAATCGATGGCTCGCGCTCGCGCCCCTCGCAGCGATAACACCTGGCCCGGCTTTGTTGATGCTCTGGCAACCCTGTTGCTGGTCATCATGTTCCTGCTTGTTGTGTTCATGCTGGCGCATTTCTTTTTGACCCAGGCCATAAGTGGCCGCGACGAAGCGTTGTTGCGCCTGAACAATCAAGTGGACGAGCTGTCCCAATTGCTGGCCATGGAGCGCCGAGAAACCGAAGAAATGCGGATCTCGGTAACTCAACTTTCGGCGTCGTTGCAAACGTCTAATTTTGAGCGCGACCAGTTGGCATTGCGGCTGCGCGATGTCACCGCACGGGCGGAAGACGCCGAAGCAGCATTGCTGGCCGCCAACCAAGTGGTCGAAGCCGACCGCGAAACCATCACCGCGCGGCTTACCGAAATCGAACGCCTGCGCCGGGATGTGGATGCCCTGCAGGCCGTGCGCGACGATTTGGAAATAGAAGTCGGAGGCTTGGCGCTTCTGCTCGAGACCGCCGATGAAGAAGTGGATCGCCTGAACGCTGATTTGACGGACGCCGAAGCGGAACGCGAAGCCCGAGAAGAAGCCTTGCGCTTGGCATTGTTGGATCTGACATCGGTACGCGACCGCAGCGCGGAATTAGAAGCCCAGTTGGCTGACGAGGCGGAGCGGACATTGCTCGCCCAAACCGAATTGGCAGATCGCGAAGTGCGCCTGTCGGAGCTCCAGGACCTTTACAATTTGACCACGGATAATTTGGATTTAGCCACCCAGGGCCTGGCGGTTGCCGAGGAAAACGTGGCACTGGAGCGCAATTTGTCGGAACAGGCTCGCTCACAGGTGGCCATTCTAAACCAGCAAATTTTGGCCATGCGCCAACAGTTGGCGCAAATCCAGGCGGCGTTGAACGCAGCGGATGAACGGGATGTGGAACAGCAGGTGGTGATCGAAAACTTGGGAGCGCGCCTGAACGTGGCCTTGGCACAACGAGTCGAAGAACTATCCACCTACCGGTCAGAATTTTTCGGGCGCCTGGTAGAATTGCTTGGCAATCGCAGCGATATCCGCGTGGTCGGCGACCGGTTTGTGTTCCAGTCCGAGGTGCTGTTCACTGTTGGCCAAGTGGAATTAGGGGACGATGGCAAAATCGAACTGACCACCCTGGCGGATGCGTTGCTGGAGATTGCCGCCAATATCCCCGATGAAATCAATTGGGTGTTGCGGGTGGATGGCCACACGGATTCCCAGCCCATCAACACGCCGCTGTTCCCGTCGAATTGGGAATTGTCCACGGCCCGGGCCATTTCGGTGGTGAAGTTCTTGATCGAAAAGGGGGTGCCAGAAGACCGCCTGGCGGCCACGGGCTTTGGTGAATTCCAACCCATTGACGCGACTCTCGACGAAGTGGGGTATCGCCGCAACCGCCGCATCGAAATGAAATTGACTGAAAGATAACCAACCAAATCCCCTCCCCCGCATACGAGGGAGGGGATTTGGTTGGGGTGCCCTGGGAAGTGCGTGGGGGTGTCGAGAAAAAGGGTCGGGGAGCGAGTGCTTCCGCTCTCTAGCTTATTCGCATTTCACGGATTCGGGTTTTGATGAGCCCAGGAAAACCACCGGGCTCCACCGGGAACCACTTCCCGTGACCAGTAAAAACCCACGTCACATTCCTTAGCTTGCTAAGTTTTTCAGTGGATTCAATTTGTGCGTCCCATGAAAACCAGCACACGGATCGCGGTGAGAAATGATCCCCCACAAATAAGGACGTGTCCTGCCACAACAGCGCCATGTGGCCCCTGGTGTGGCCGAGGGTGAAAAGCAATTGCGCGTCGCTTAACTGGGTGTAGTCTTCCTCGTCCAGAATGATTTCCGCGTCCGGTTGGGTGGATTTTTCCAAGGCGTGGATGACCCGGCGGGCACTAAAATGGGCGGCGTACTTTTCGGCGTCGGCGACATCATCGCGGTGGGTCAGGAAGATGTAATCCTGGCCACCCAGGGCTTCGATTTTATTAACCAAATGCCTGGTGAAGCGCGGGGCGTCCACCATCCAGGTTCCGTTGTCGCCGCGAATGAAATAACTGTGGGCGCCGTACGATGATCGGTCGTTGTAGCCATTGACGAAAATGTTGTCGGCCATCGCGAACGGGAACGATTGCCGGGCCGTCGACAAATCGTGTTTGGTTGATGTTCGAATCGCCGCCACTGGGCATGCAAGTTGGGCGCGCTGTGCCACTAGGGTCTCGGCCTGTGAGGGCGGCTGCTTTTTGACGAAGGCATGGATGCCGTCGTCGCCAAAGGTGTTCGGGGCGTAATGGCGGTTGACGCCGCAATTAATGCAATTCGCGTCGACGAAAACTCACCGTCGGCATTGTTCGGTAGCCGGGAGTGGGCCAAATGTTTCGCTCCCTCAGATTATTCCGCTGCGGCGCCTTCCTCTGGCAATAACGCAGCGTCGAATTGCAGCTTGGCTAGGCGGTCATAAAGGCCGCCCTGGGCGGACAATTCGGCATGGGTGCCCACGGCCACCACTTCGCCCTTGTCCATGACGACGATGCGGTCGGCCCGCAAAACAGTTGCTAAGCGGTGGGCAATCACCAGGGTGGTGCGCCCCTCCATCAACGGCTCCAACGCCGTCTGCACCAATGTTTCGGATTCAGCGTCCAGGGCTGAGGTGGCTTCGTCCAAAAGCAAAATCGGCGGGTTGCGCAAGATCGCCCGGGCGATGGCAATGCGCTGGCGCTGACCGCCCGACAACCGTGTCCCTCGTTCACCCAGGTCGGTCTTGAAGCCGTCAGGCAGTTCATCCAGGAACTGAGCCACCTGGGCAGCTACGGCGGCGGCGCGGATTTCTTCGTCGGTGGCTTCCGGGCGCCCATAGCGAATATTTTCTTCCGCTGTCGCGCCGAAGACCACGGCGTCTTGGGGAACGATCCCCAGCCGCCTCCGGACATCTTCTGGGTCGACCTCGGCTAATGGCATTCCGTCGACGCGGACCGAGCCATGTTGGGGGTCATAAAACCGCATCAGCATATGGAATACGGTGGTCTTGCCGGCGCCCGATGGTCCCACCAGCGCGACGGTCTCGCCGGGCTTTACGTCGATGGAAAAATTCTTCAAGGCCGAAATTTCGGGTCGGGTGGGATAGGCAAACGTCATATCGTCAAATCTGATCGCCCCCAATGGCGGTTCCGGCAAACTTTTGGGATTTTCCGGGGCGGCGATATCCGGTTCTGCGTCCAGTAATTCCATCAGGCGCTCGGTGGCACCGGCAGCCCGCTGCAAATCGCCCACGACCTCGGACAATGCGCTGACCGCGCCCGCCACCATCACCGCGTAAAACACGAACGCCGCGAGCTCGCCGCCGGTCATCTCCCCGGCCACCACATCCTGGGTGCCGATCCACAGGACCAAATCGACGGCACCGAACATCACCAAGATGACCGTGACGGTCAGCCAGCTGCGGGCCAACACCTGGCGCATGGCGGTGCGAAACGCGCCTTCGACCGCCTGAGAAAAACTCGTGCGGTCGATCTCTTCGTGATTGAAGGCCTGGACGGTCTGGATCGCGTTCAGGCTTTCCCCAGCGTGGGCTCCCACATCGGCGATGCGGTCTTGGGTGGCGCGCGACATTTTGCGCACCACCCGACCGAAAATCAGCACCGGGATGAGAACAAACGGCAGGAACAAGAACACCAATCCTGCCAGCTTGGGGCTGGTGAACGCCAGCGCTCCGGTGCCGCCCAGGAAGATCAGCAGATTGCGCAAGGCGATGGAGGCGCTTGAGCCAATCACCGTTTGAATCAGCGTGGTGTCGGTGGTCAGGCGCGACATCACTTCGCCGGTGCGGGTGACTTCGAAGAATTCCGGTGACATGCCGATGACCCGGGCGTAAACCGCGGATCGCACGTCGGCCACCACCCGCTCACCCAGCCACGAAACCAAGTAATGGCGAACAAACGTGGCCTGGGCCAAAACCAGGATAACCCCGAAAACCGCTAGGAAATAAAAATTCAAATTGCCGGTGTTGTTGGGGTCAAATCCATGGTCCACCACCAAGCGCAGGGCTTGGCCGATGCCCAATGTGGCGGCGGCGGCGATCACCAGGGCAAATCCTGCGCCGATCATCAGCCAGCCATGGGGCCTAACGAACGACCAAATCCGCTTCAAGTGGCGGATGTCGCGGGTCTTTGGCCGTTCTGGCGTGGTGTCGGAATCCCAGCCGCGCCCGCGGCGACGACCGCCTGCCACGGATTGGGAATGCTTGCGATCTTGGTCGACGGTGTCAGTCAAAGTCGTCCCTTAAGTCTTCAAGAAAAATTCAGGGCGGGCAGTGTGACCCCTGGCCCAGCGGCAAAATCCGTGGTCAGCACCTTTGCCAGGTCGTCTCCGCCCCGGGTCGAAACCCAGGCACCGGCGTCGGCGTCAAAATCGTAATGGGTGGCGCCGCTGATGGGCGAGGAATACCAAATTTGGCGCAACGGCGCGTGTTTGTTGACCAAAAAGGTCCCCACATCGTCCACTTCGACGGTGAGGACGCCATTTTCCAAGTCGACCTCGAAATCCCCGGCGTCCTCCAAGGTGGTAGCCAGGAATTCCAATGCCCGCTGGGCAACGGTTTCGAAAAGATTTTCGTCCATGTTCATCCGGCGGGACGCTACTCCACCGATCCCCCCTTGGGCAATGGCAGCGCCCACACCCTTGCATGAGCCTGCCGTCACAGATATACAGTCGCCAGACAATTTCAATATCAATCCCAGCGAAGCCAATACAATGAAGAGCGATATTCACCCGGACTACCACACCATCAAGGTGGTAATGACCGACGGCACAGAGTTTGAGACCCGCTCCACCTGGGGGGCCGAAGGCGACACCATGACCCTTGATATCGACCCCACATCCCATCCGGCATGGACCGGCGGCGGTGGACGGCTGGTGGATACCGCCGGGCAAGTGGCCAAATTCAACCGGCGCTTTAAGGATTTCGGGATTAAATAATTCCGTTTTCGCCGGGGTATTGATCCCGGCCCAAGTCTTCCCATTTGCAAATGATCCGATGACCATACTGGCATCGGAATCCAGGCCCGGCCATTTGGCGGGACTGTTGGAATCTGCCCAACTTGTTGCTGGGCCTTGCAAATTGCTTCCTTAGGAGGATTTGAGATATGCGTTACTACACTCACACCCCGACCCGCCGCACACGCGTCCCTTACGACCCGTTTGCCGATCTTTTTTCAGGATTTGCAGCTGATGAACCTGGCCCGCGCTATAACGTCGAGCAGCTTGATGACGATCATTTCCGCATCGCTGTCGCTGTCCCCGGCTTTGCCGAAGCCGATTTGGACGTAACCCAGCGCGAAGACGAAATTTTGGTGACCGGCACTGTTGCCGCCGCCGACGATGAGGATACGAACGTATCTTACCTGCACCGAGGTATTGGTGGCCGCCCGTTCGAGCGCCGATTTAGCCTCGCGGATGGCGTACGGGCCACGGGGGCAAATCTCGGAAACGGTGTCCTGCGCATCGACTTGTTGCGCGAGGTCCCTGAGGACCAAAAGCCCCGAGCAATCGCCATTTCTGCGCCTTCGAGCCGCAAACGCAAAGCGGCCCAGACCCAAAAACTCTCCCCTCTCTGAACAAAAAATGGGCTGCCAATTTGGCGGCCCAAGTTTCTTCTTCAACAGGGAGGCGCAATCAGATGACAATCGCTATATCGCGAAAACCTGATGCAACTGGCTGTAATATACCCGAAGCACCTTAACGAGACTTTAAGGCCGCGAATGATTTTTTCTCATAGGATTCAGTGATTTGTCGGCCGACCTTCCCACTGAAATGACGGTGATCGAGATCGTCGGAAAAGGCGGGCCAGAGGTCTTGGTGCCGGCCAGCCGTCCGCTGCCTAACCCCGGACCAAACGAAGTTTTGGTGAAGGTGGCCGCTGCCGGGATCAACCGCCCGGATGTTGTGCAGCGCCAAGGACGGTATCCACCGCCCCCCGGTGTCACCGACATTCCGGGCTTGGAAATCGCCGGTGAGGTGGCGGCAGTCGGCCAGGGAGTTAAGCGCTGGAAACTGGCCGACCGGGTTTGCGCCTTGGTTGCAGGCGGCGGTTATGGGGAATATTGCATCGCCCCCGCCGGCCAAGTCTTGCCGGTACCAAAGGGGCTGACCTTCGTCCAAGCTGCCGCCCTGCCGGAAACCACCTTCACGGTGTGGACCAATCTGTTTGAAAAGGCCGCTTTGGCCAACGGCGAACGGGTGCTTATTCACGGTGGGTCCGGGGGCATCGGCACCACGGCGATCCAATTGGCCCATGCGTTCGGCGCCACGGCGTACACGACCGCCGGGTCCGACGAAAAATGTGAAGCCTGCCGAAGTCTGGGCGCAGACCTGGCGATCAATCACAAAACCCAGGATTTTGGTGCCGTCATTCGGGACGTGACCGACGGCCAAGGGGTGGATGTCATCTTGGACATGGTAGGCGGCGCGTATGTCCAGCGCGGCATCGATATCTTGCGGCTCGGGGGGCGCTTGGTACTGATTTCATTTCTGTTGGGCAGCAAGGCCGACCTTGATCTAACGCCTTTGCTGCGTAACCGGCTGAGTATATTTGGCTCAACACTGCGGGCCCGGCCTGTGGCGGAAAAGGGTGCGATCGCAGCGTCTGTTGAACAAAGCGTGTGGCCGCTGGCGGCGGCGGGCACATTTTTACCGGTGATCGACAGCGAATTTCCCTTGTCTAAGGCGGCGCAGGCCCACGCGCACATGGAATCGGGCGACCATTTCGGCAAGATCGTGTTGACGGTGGCTTGAATTGTCGGTCTGGCGGCCAAACTGGTATAGTCGATCAGGTATTCTGTGAACGCACGAATTTTTCGCACATTTGGCCCGCTGGTTGGCGGAGCGCCGACAAGGGATTAAACCAAACGGTCCCTGCGGTGCCCGGGCCCAAGGAGAGACGTAAATGATACTGCCACTGATGCCCAAGGCCACTGCGGTTTGGCTGGTGGATAAAACCGCGCTGACGTTCGTTCAGATTGCCGATTTCACCGGCTTGCACCCGTTGGAAATACAGGGCGTTGCCGATGGTGAGGTTGCCACGGGGCTGCAAGGTGCGGACCCGGTGACGGCCGCCCAGCTGACCTTGGAAGAAATCAAACGGTGTGAAGCCGATCCGTCAGCCCGCCTGACCATCGCCGATTCCGATGTGCCCAGGCCCCGTGCTCGTACAAAGGGACAGCGCTATACCCCCGTTTCCAAACGCCATGATCGGCCCGCCGCGATTTTGTGGCTGTTGCGATACCACCCGGAATTGACCGACACCCAGGTGTCAAAGCTTGTGGGCACCACCAAACCCACCATCAATTCGGTGCGTGATCGCACCCATTGGAACATGCAGCAGTTAAAGCCGAACGACCCGGTCAGCCTTGGCATGTGCACCCAACAGGATCTGGACCAAGCCTTGCAAAAAGCGCGGGAAAAAGAACAACGTCGCCTGGATCGGGAACGCCGGGATGCGGCGCGAAAGGCCCGGGAAAAGAGCGCAGTCGGAGTCGCTGACGTGGCGGCTCAAGAGGAAACGGTGGCGGAACCCGTGCCGGAAACCTCAGAGCCCGCCCTTGCCTCGGGACCGACGTTGGTGAAAACAGATATGCGCCCGGAATCAGAATCAGCGCCTAGCAACAACGAGGCGCCCAGCGCCCAAAGCGTGTTTGGGGATGCCCCGGCACCGGAGGGCGGCGACCCCGAGCCGGAGGACGAGCCCGGAGCCTAGGTTGTCCCCTCCCCACCGACGGAGGGGATTAAGGGGAGGGGGTGCGTATGCACCTAAACCAAAATCAGCCTCGTCCTTCGACAGGCTCAGGATGAGACTTCAGGCTGGGTTTCATTTCTCCGCTGCAATCTGATCTTTAACCCGCAGCTTTTGGCGTTTTAGATGTAATAGACGCACGGCGTCAGGAGCAGGTCGGGAATATTCGTCGTCGATCGATTCCTCCAGGCGCTTGTGCTCCTGTTCAAGTTTCGCGGTGTCGAAATTCTCCATGGCCGATCCTTTCTGATTGCTGTGACGTTAGGCGTCTACCGGAATGACGCCCGCCGCTTCTTCCGGAAAGGCGCACTCCAAAATTGCCGCCAAATCCGCAGCGTCCTCGGTGCTTGGGGAAAGGCCGATGCGGGCAAAATACCGGGCGAAATTGGTGGCGGCATTTTCCGCCGCTGTCTGGCCAGACTCCAAAGTTGGTGCCGATGTGTCCACCAACGGCACCAACAGCAATTGTTCGATGCGTTCGGCTTCCAATTCGGCGTGGGTGATTTCTTGGCGCAGCTCGCCGGTCAATTCCTCCGGCACCGGTTCCACTCCATCCCCCATCAAATGGCGCACAGCGCCGCGTAAGGGCAGCAACACATCCCTGCGCCAGGGGGTGACCGCGGCGATGGCCCGCAATAAATCCTGGTCTTCCAATTCCCCGTGGCCGCTGGCGGCGACCCAAACACACAGCAGCAAGATGTTCACATCCACGTCGACCCGGGCCAAATGGCGTTCCTGCAACGCCAAGCAGGCGATGGCTACGGATTCCTCTTGAAACAAAGTCACCGAATACTCCCAAAATGGATTGGGCGGCGGGGTCATATGGTTTGACTTAAAAGGTGATCGAAATCAGACCGCCAAAATTGCGCGCTGGTGGATTTTTGGGTGTATTGTTTGGGAATGAACAGGCCCGGAGCTGATCCATCCGACCGTGCGGAACTGAAAAAAAAGCTTATTGGATTGCGAAACGAGCATCGCGACCTTGATGAAGCCATTTCGGCGCTGGTCGCCGAGGGACCCGTCAACCAGGTCTCCGCCCAGCGTTTGAAAAAACGCAAACTCGTCATCAAAGATCAAATCTCCCGCATCGAGGCTGCTTTGCTGCCCGACATCATTGCCTGACGGACTTATCCAACTTCCTTCATCCCTTTTTTTTGTGTGTACATTGCCCGGTCGGCCGCCGCCAAGGCGTCGTCGGCATTTTCGCCCGGCTGAAACGAATAGGCGCCAAAGGCAACTTGAATATCGATGGTTTTGTCATCCCAAATAAACGGAGCCGCGTGGATAGCGTCGACCAGGGCTTCCGCCTTGTCCTTGGTTTCTTCGTCTTCGGAATGGCTCAAAATGACACCGAATTCGTCGCCGCCCAGTCGCCCCACGGTGTCGGTCTCACGGACGCTGGCCGACAATATTTCAGCGATGTGGTGCAAGGCCGCGTCGCCCGCCGCATGACCCAAATTATCGTTGATGGTTTTGAAACCGTTAACGTCAAAATACACCACCGCCGCCTTGGCCCCATACCGTTCGGTGGCGGCGATGGCGCGGCTCAACTCGCGCACGAACGCCCGGCGATTGGCGACGGGCACCAACACATCTTGGTTGGCCATGCGCTCTAAATGGGCCATCTGATCCCGGGCGGCAGCCACTTCACGGCGAAGGTCGGCAACATCAGCCATCAAAGACATCAACGCGTCGCGGACCTTTGGCGTCAATTCGGCTTCGGGGATCCCAAGAATTTCGACGGTGTCAGGAAGGGCGCTGGGGGCGTCGGTTAGAATCGGTGGTGCAGGCTGTGGGCCTGACTTTTTTTCAGGTCGACCAATTCGGGAAACTGTGGTTCCCCGAACAGCACCGATCACCCCTCGCGTGGGCTCAATTTTCATCGCGCACCATAAGCTGGCCCGATTCTAACGCCGATGGCCTGGGCCGGTAAACTGTCAAATTAAATGCAGGTTGGCGCGCCATTTTGCCCAAACGTTGGCGCTGAATGCCTATACTGCGCGCCCCACCCTCAAAATGGAGTTAATTGTGGTCGAAACAGGACCCTTGGTCGGCATTCTAATGGGAAGCCAATCGGATTGGCCGACCATGCGTCATGCCGCAGACACCCTGGAAACGCTTGGAATTTCCGCCGAGTCCAAGGTGATATCGGCCCACCGCAACGCTGACCGCCTGGATGGATACCTTGGCACAGCTGTGGATCGGGGGATCAAGGTGATCATCGCTGGCGCCGGCATGGCGGCGGCTCTGCCCGGGGTGGTGGCGTCCCGGGTCCGCATTCCGGTGTTGGGGGTGCCCATGGAAAGCAAGGTGGATGGCATGGATAGCCTGCTTTCGATGGTGCAGATGCCTGCGGGAATTCCCGTCGGGGTCTTGGCGATTGGCCGGTCAGGGGCCGTGAACGCGGCCCTGATGGCTGCGGCGATCTTGGGCCTTAGCGACCCGGCGATTGACGCCAAAGTGGCCGAATACCGCGCGGCACAGGCCAGCGCCCCAGAGGACCCTGAAGACTAGATTTCAAACCCGCTTCCAGCCGCCTGCGCAACCCCCCCAGCTTGAGTGCGTCGGCGATGCGCTGATCCAAAAATGCCCAGGTGTCTCCAAATTCGTCTGAGGAGTCGGACAGCCAGACCACGGCGGTGGAGGCGTAGACACCGCTGACCAAGGCCCGCTTTGTGTAAAAGCTGAAATCGGTAGAGGTATCGCCGATGGCGTACCAAATGGCGTCGGCGGTGCGATACAGCCCGGCTAGGGACCGGCCCACGTTTGCGGGCAAGGATTGCACCACTATGGCCCTGCGGGCGGCGTCCCGGTGAGGCTCCATGGCCAACAGCCGAAGGCGCACGGCGAAGGCAATGCGGTCGCGAATTTTTATCGGCGACAAATCCGTCTCAGCCAGGGTCTTTTCCATTGAAGCATCTGCGCGGCCATGAAACGCGTCGATCAGACTTGCGGGGCCATTGGGGATCGCCCGTTGCGCCAGGGGCGCGTCGATCTTGGAGTCGGTGAGCGCCTGATTCAAAACCTTCTGTGTCCAGCCATCATCGGCGGCCAGAGCCAGGGCGGCATCCAGAATCTTGTTCCGGGCCGCTTCCAGGGTGGGATCAGTCGTCGCTGCCATTGTCTGCACTGTTATCGAGGTCGTCATCGTCGTCTTCGACCTCTGCGCCATCATCATCCGAGCCCAAATAATGATGGAATTCCGACTCAAACACCAACAGGCCCAGATCTTCCATGCGCATGGGATACAGAATGCCGTCCAAATGATCGAATTCGTGCTGGACGACCCGGGCGTGGTAGCTGCTGACTTCGCGCTCGAAAGGCTTGCCGTCCGGGGTCGTGCCCGAATACCGCACCCGGGAAAACCGCGGTACCACCCCGCGCATTTCCGGCACTGACAGGCAGCCTTCCCACCCTGGGATCAATTCGTCGTCCAACACTTCCAGTGCCGGATTGATTAGCGCCAATACCGGGGGATTTTCGGGCTCTTCGTCATCGTCGTTCTCTGTCGAATCCGCAGGGGGGTGAAACACCACGACGCGTTTGGCCACGTGGACTTGGTTGGCGGCCAGGCCGCGGCCGTGGGCTTCGTCCATGGTTTCAATCATGTCGGCCACCAGCTGCTGGATTTCCGGGGCCGTGGGGTCGGGGACTTCTTCGGCCTTTTGCAGCAACACCGGATGACCCATGCGGGCGATTTTTAGAATGGCCATGGGGGCCGCTTAGCCTAGTTCCTTGGCGATGTCCTGAACCATTTTTTTGGCGTCAGCGAACAGCATCATTGTGGTGTCGCCAAAAAATAGATCGTTGTCGATCCCGGCATAGCCCGGTGACAGGGAGCGTTTTACGAACAACACCGTGCGGGCCTTGTCCACATCTAATACCGGCATGCCGTAAATGGGGCTGGCCGGATCGTCCCGGGCGGCGGGGTTGGTCACGTCGTTGGCGCCGATGACAAAGGCCACATCGGTGTTGGAAAAATCCGAATTGATTTCTTCCAGCTCTGCGACTTCTTCGTAGGGTACGTTGGCCTCGGCCAGCAGCACGTTCATGTGCCCCGGCATGCGACCGGCCACCGGATGAATGCCATAACGCACCCGCACACCGGCGGCCTTCAGCTTTTCCGCCATCTCTGCCAACGCGTGTTGGGCCTGGGCCACGGCCATGCCATAGCCGGGAACGATGATCACCGACGTGGCATTCTTCAAAATGAACGCCGCATCGTCGGCGCTGCCCGCTTTGACCGGACGATCGGTCTTGGTTGCGGCACTGGTCGCGGTGTCCCCACCAAAGCCGCCTAAAATGACGCTGATGAATGACCGGTTCATGGCCTTGACCATGATGTAGCTTAGAATGGCGCCCGACGATCCAACCAAGGCGCCGGTCACGATCAACGCCGAATTTTGCAGGGTGAAGCCGATCCCGGCGGCGGCCCACCCGGAGTATGAATTCAACATGGAAATCACCACCGGCATGTCGGCGCCGCCGATAGGATTGATCACTAAAACCCCCAGAACCAGAGCCAGGGCGATGAATGTCCAGAAATATGTCACCTGGGGATCGCGGACGAACATCACGATCAGCGCCACGGTGGCCACGGCCAAAACCAGGTTCAGCAGGTGCTGGCCGGGGAAGGTCACCGGGTTGCCGGACACCAATCCTTGGAGCTTGGTGAACGCCACCACCGAGCCACTAAAGGTAATAGCGCCGATGATCGCGCCCAGGGCCATTTCGATGCGGCTGGCCAGATGGATATGGCCTTCGGCGTCCGTGATGCCGTACGACGCCGGGCTGTCCATTGCCGCGGCGGCCACTAGCACTGCCGCCATCCCCACCAAGCTGTGAAACGCCGCCACCAATTGCGGCATGGCGGTCATGTGGATTTTCAGGGCAATGCCGGTGCCGACTGCGCCACCGATCACCAGAGCCGCCAAAATCCAAGCATACGAGGTGATGTCGGGGCTGATGACGGTGGTGCCCACGGCAATGAGCATGCCGGTAATGCCAAATACATTGCCGCGCCGGGCAGACTCCGGTGATGACAAACCGCGTAACGCTAGGATGAACAGAATGGCGGCGGCGAGGTAGGCGAGGGCGGTTACATTTGCGGACATGGCTATTTGGCTTTTTTCTTGAACATCGCAAGGATTCGATGGGTCACCACGAACCCGCCAAATATGTTCACCGCGGCCAACACCATGGCGGCGAAGCCAAACACCTTGGCGGCTGAAAAATCTTCCGGCCCCACGGCGATCAGCGCCCCCACAACGATGACACTGGATATTGCGTTGGTAATGGACATCAGCGGCGTATGCAGCGCCGGGGTGACGCTCCACACCACGTAATAGCCGACGAAAATCGCCAGCACGAAAATGATCAGCTCCCAGACCAGGGGATCAACTTCCATCGCCGGACGCCTCCGTTAATCGCGGGTGGATCACTGCGCCGTCCCGGGTCAAGCACGTGGCCTGGATGATTTCGTCGTCCCAGTCGATGGCCAGGGCCCCGTCGGTGATCATGGGTGTTAAAAAATTCACCAGATTGCGGGCGTACATTGCCGAGGCATCGGTGGCAATACGACTTGGCGTGTTCAGGTGGCCGACAATGGTCACCCCATTGACCTGGACAACCTCGCCCGGTTTTGTGGCGGTGCAATTGCCCCCGGCTTCCGCCGCCAGATCGACGATCACCGATCCCGGTTTCATGACGGCGACCATTGCGTCGTCGATCAGTGTCGGCGCGGCGCGGCCCGGGATCATTGCGGTGCAAATGGCCATGTCCTGCGTTTTCAGCGTCTCGGTGACCATGGCGGTCTGCTTGGCCTGGGCATCGGCGCTGGTTTCTTTGGCGTACCCCGAAGCGTCCTCGGCGTCTTCCGCCCCCTCCGGGGTTAAGAATGTCGCGCCCAAGCTTCCCACTTGCTCGGCGGCGGCGGCCCGCACATCGGTGGCGGAGACCGATGCCCCCAAGCGCCGGGCAGTAGCAATGGCCTGCAACCCCGCGACCCCGGCTCCCAAAACGAACACCCGAGCCGGAGCAATGGTGCCCGCAGCGGTCATCATCATGGGAAAGGCCCGGCCGAATTCCGCCGCACCATCCAACACCGCCCGGTAGCCTGCCAGGCTGGATTGGGACGACAGCACATCCATCCCCTGGGCCCGGGAAATGCGCGGAACGAATTCCATGGCAAAGGCGTCAACACTGGCGCTAGCGTAGGATGCGGCCTGATCCTTATTGCTGAGAGGTGCCAGCAATCCTATCAAGACCGCGTCCTTTTTCATGGAATCCAGCGGCGTTTCCCCTTCGCCGTCTTCCAGCGGCCGTTGCACACCTAATACAATGTCGGCGTCTTTTACCGTTGCGGCCAGATCCCCGGCAATGGCGGCACCCATGTCTTGGAAGGCCTGATCCAGATACCCAGACGCCTCCCCAGCGCCGGACTCCACGGTCACATCAAAGCCCATGGCCACCAGCTTTTTCACCGTGTCCGGCGTGGCGGCGACCCGGCGTTCGTGCTCCCGCCGTTCTTTTTGGATTGCAAGCTTCATCGGGCTGGAAGCCTAGACCGCATGGTACTGGCGAAACCAGTCCACGAATTTCGGAATACCCTCGGTGATGGGCGTCGATGGGTTAAACCCTAGATCCTTTTGAGCGGTGGCAATGTCGGCATAGGTTTCGGCAACGTCCCCAGGCTGCATATGGGCGAAATGGATTTCTGCCTTGCGACCGATTGCCTGTTCCAACACGTCGATCATTTTCATCAGGGGCTCGGATTTGTGGTTACCGATGTTGTAGACCCGTGCCGGCGGCCCGTCGCCAATCGGCGGCGGTGTGTCCAAAGCTGAAATGGTGCCTTGGACCACATCGTCAATGAATGTGAAATCCCGGGCCATTTCGCCGTTGTTGAAGACCTGAATTGGCTCTCCAGCTATGATCGCCTTGGTAAAGATGAACAAGGCCATGTCGGGTCTGCCCCAGGGGCCATACACGGTGAAATACCGCAGGCCGGTCTGGGGGATGTCGTACAGGTGGCCATAGCTGTGGCTCAGCAATTCGCAGCCGCGTTTGGTGGCGGCGTACAACGACACTGGCTTGTCCACCCGGTCTTCAACCGAAAACGGCAGATCGGTGTTGTCCCCGTATACCGAGCTGGAACTGGCATATACCAGATGGCTGAAATCCGCCGTTGCCCGGCAATATTCCAAAACCGCTAAGTGCCCATGCAGATTGCTGTTCAGATAGGCAAAGGGATTTTCCAGGGAATACCGCACTCCAGCCTGAGCCGCCAAATGGATTACCCGGTGAAACGGGCCAAAGGGGTCCAGCACCGGGGCAAGCCCGCCCAGAGCTGCTAGATCGGCCTTAACGAATGTGAAATTCGGGTTTTTAGAAAGAACGTCCAGTCGCGCCTGTTTCAACGCCACATCATAGTAATCGTTCAAATTATCCAGACCGACCACTTGGTCGCCACGCGCCAACAACGCTTGGGCGACATGAAAACCAATAAATCCTGCCGCTCCGGTAACCAAAATACCCATAGATCGTCCCCTGGAATCCGGCGGCCAACATAGACTGCCCAGGCTAGGAAAGCATGCGGATTTCGCAGCGAACCTGGTGCAGCTTTCTTCCGCCGGATCTCGACCTAGTTCTTTCTTGAAATGTCCTATAATGGGACAGAAGTGGGCGGTACAGCTTGGTAACCGTTTACCCACCCCGTGTTCAGGATCGACCAGGAGAAAAAAACAGTGAGCAGAACGATTCTGATAGTCGACGACGACTGGTCCCAGCGAGAATATTTGGAGGCGGTGATCACCGGCCTTGGATATCGGGCGCACACCTTGTCTGGCGGGGCTGAGGCGATCCAGCTTCTGTGCGGACCCGGTAGTCACGGCGTGGATTTGGTTTTGTTGGACCTGGTCATGCCAGGGGTCGATGGGGTTGATGTGCTGCGCGAAGTCTCCCCGGAAAATCCCAGCTTGCCGGTTATTGTACTGACTGTGCAAGCAGGGGTCGACACGGTGGTTGAAATCATGCGGGCGGGTGCCCTGGACTATATCGTCAAGCCGGTAAGCCCCGATCGGCTGGAAGTGTCCATCAATAACGCCCTGAAGCTGGCGACTTTGACCGGCGAAGTTTCGCGTCTGGCGCGCCGCGCCGCCAACATTATGGACCTTGAAGATTTGGTTGCGGAAAGCCTGGCCATGCGGCGGACATTGGAGCTGGCCCAGCGGGCGGCAGCGTCGAACATTCCCATCCTGATCGAAGGGAACAGCGGCGTCGGCAAGGAAGTGGTCGCCCACGTCATCCAGGGCAGCGGCGCCCGGGCGGGGAAACCGTTTGTGATCGTCAATTGTGGGGCGATCCCCGACAATTTGGTGGAAAGCATTTTGTTCGGCCACGAAAAGGGATCGTTCACCGGAGCCACCGAACGCCGCGCCGGCAAGTTTCTAGAGGCCGATGGCGGAACGTTGTTTTTGGACGAAATTGGCGAATTAAAGCCCGAAGTTCAGGTCAAATTGCTGAGGGTTCTGCAAAGCGGTGAAATTGATCCGGTGGGCAGCGGCAAACCGCAAAAGGTCGATGTGCGGGTGATTTCTGCGACAAATCAGGAATTGGCGGTGCTGGTTTCCGAAGGACGGTTCCGCGAAGATCTGTATTACCGACTGAATGTGTTCCCTATTGTTGTTCCGACCTTGCGCGACCGCCGCGAAGACATCCGGCCGCTGGCCGAGCGATTTTTGCGCACCTATTCCGCTACCGAAGGCAAACCCATCAGGGGCATTGCCCCGGAGGCCATGAAAATGATGCAGACCTACCGGTGGCCTGGAAACGTGCGAGAACTCGAGAACGCGGTGTTTCGGGCCGTGGTGCTGTGCGATGGGGCCAATCTTGGCGTTCAAGATTTCCCCAATATCGCAGGGCGCGGTTTTGCCGGGGACGGCCCGGAAGGGCGACTGCGCCGAGGGGCTAATGCTTCTGCCTCTAGTGACCCTGAGGAAGTCTCCGTCAAGGACGCCCAAGGCGATGTGCGGCCCCTGAACGAAGTAGAAAGCGACATTATCCGAGCGGCGCTGTCCTACTATGACGGGCGCATGGCCGAGGTCGCCCGCCGCTTGGGGATCGGACGATCAACCCTGTACCGCAAGGTGCGCGAGCTGGGGATAGAGGTGGAGGCGGAGCGATCTGGTGATAGCCGCCTAGTTTAGCCAGCGGAGTCTCGACTTTTTTCTTCCGCCTCTGTCCGGGCCGCAGCTCTCACGAACTCTTTTTGTTGATCCTGAGAGGCCTCGTTTTGATACAGGTCTTTCCATTCGGAATAGGGCATTCCGTAAACGATTTCCCTGGCCTCTTCATAGCTAATCTCAAGGCTGCGATCTTCCGCGGCGGCGCGATACCATTTGGATAGACAGTTGCGGCAAAATCCGGCCAAATTCATCAGGTCGATGTTTTGAACATCTTTGCGACTGTCGAAATGTTCCACCAATCGGCGAAACGCCGCCGCTTCCAGCTCCACCGTCATTTCGTCACTGATTTCGTCCATCGTATGCCCCGTCTCAAATTTCGCATGTCATAGGAATGAATATAGGTCCATTCGCGGCCTTGGTCAGCCGTTGTTCGATTTTGGCAAGCATTTTGCTCGGCGGGTCGGTGGCCAGATCCCGGGTTTCTTGATCCACCAGCAAATATTCTTCTTCAATACCAATGGTGAAGGAAGGCTCATTCGCCATCGTAATGTCCTTGTTGCTGAATGGCCTGGGTTACATCGGCGATCACCGGGCCCAAAAGATTCGCCATGGCGGCTACGCCCTTGGGGGTTTCGATCAAATCTTGGCGCACCTCGAAAATCACATTGGGGCGGCCCTTGGCGTCCCCGTGGGTTTGGCACGAATAGCCCAAGGGCGAGTGACCGGAAAAAGGCTGGTTGGCGCCCATAACCAAATCCTCTTTTTCGTAGAGGGCGGCCAATATTGGTTCTGCTAGTCGCTGGTCCAGGTCCCACAGCACCCCCACATGCCAGGGACGATCTTCCCCCAAATACGGGGTAAAGCTGTGTAACGAAATGATTGACGTAGGTGAAGGTGGCGTTTCCAGCCACGACAAGGTTTCTGAGATTTAGTTGTGGTAAGGCTGGAAATACACATTTCGCCGGCGGGCCGCTTCTGCCGGGCCAATCCCAGAGTTGCCGGGTATCGCTACATCGTAGCTGATCTCGGGGATTGAATTTTTGCTGCCGGGCTGTCGATTAAAATCGATCACCAGCCGCGATGTGGCTGAAAGCACAGCGGGCGCCCCAAGGTCTTGGGCCAAACGCCTGGTCAGCGGGGCGGCCCCAACATCGATGGCGATATGATGGTTCAAAGCTAGGGGGTCCAATCCCAGGTTGTTCAATTGGTTTGGCACCTGGTTGCTGGCGTGATCGCAAATCAGTAGCAACCCCGGCGATCGACCACCGGGAATGAATTCGGGACGCGCATCGCCTGCCACCGATTGCGGTAATTTATCGTGACCCTCCACGTATTCCTCCCTGGGACGGCGGCGTATAGTACCGTAGCAATGGTGTGGCGCGGTGAGATTTGCGCGTTGGCCGAACGTTGTTGTCACCGCCAATGATTGAGGGTTCATGCGTCGTCTCCGAAATATAAAAATCATCGCCACGTTGGGCCCCGCCAGTGCCACGCCGGAAGATCTGCGGGCTTTGTTCGAGGCGGGTGCCGACGTATTCCGTATGAATTTCAGCCACGGGGATGTGGCCTCCCACCGCCAGCGCTATCAGATGATCCGGGAATTGGAAGAAGAGATCGGTCGACCCATCGGGGTAATCGGTGATCTCCAGGGGCCTAAAATCCGTATCGGTACCTTCGCGGAGTCCTCGGTGGATCTAATTCCCGGTCAGGAATTTCGCCTGGACTTGGATCCAACCCCCGGTGATGGCAACCGCGTGTGTTTGCCCCACGAGGCAATTTTTAGGGCCGTAGAAATCGGCATGGATTTGCTGTTGGACGATGGCCGTATTCGCTTGCGGGTCGATGAAGTTTCACCAGATTCCATGGTCACCAGTGTCGTCGAGGGCGGGCCGGTTTCCAACGCCAAGGGCGTCAATGTTCCAGGGGTAGCGTTGCCACTAAAACCCCTGACCGACAAAGACAATGCCGATTTGGATGTTGCCTTGGAACTGGGGGTCGATTGGGTGGCTCTAAGCTTTGTTCAGCGGGCAAAGGATGTGGCTGAGGTTCGCGCCCGGGTCGATGGGCGCGCCGGGCTGATTGCCAAAATCGAAAAGCCCTCGGCCATTGATGATCTTGACGGCATCATCTCCCAGTCGGACGCGATCATGGTGGCTCGGGGTGATTTGGGGGTAGAGCTGCCCATCGAATCCGTGCCCGGTCTGCAAAAGATGCTGGTGCGTTCGGCTCGTGCCGCTGGCAAGCTGGTGGTGGTCGCGACCCAAATGTTGGATTCCATGGTGCACGCCGCCATGCCCACACGGGCGGAAGTCTCCGACGTGGCCACCGCTGTTTATGACGGCGCCGATGCGGTGATGCTATCCGCCGAATCTGCGGTGGGCGAGCACCCGGTGGAAGCGGTGGGCATGATGAACCGCATCGCCATCCGGGTAGAATCAGACCCGTTGTACCGCACCATTATTGACGCCGATAAACCGGCGCCCGAGGCCACTAGTGCCGACGCCATCACGGCGGCTGCGGCACAGACCGCCGAAACATTGGGGGCTTCGGTGATCGCTAGTTTCTCCGCCACCGGCTCCACGTCGTTGCGCGCAGCGCGCGAACGTCCGACCGTGCCCATTCTGGGACTGACACCGCGCCTGAAAACGGCCCGGCGTTTGGCGTTGGCATGGGGGGTGCATTGCGTGCTGACAGCGGACGCTGAGCGCTTCGCCGAAATGGTGGATATGGCGGTTGAGATTGCCTTGCGTGATGGCTTTGCGAAACCTGACGACCGGCTGGTGATTGTTGCCGGGATTCCGTTCGGCACGCCGGGGTCCACGAACGTTTTGCGGGTGGCCCAGGCCGTGGACCCCAAGAAAAAAAACTAAACGCTCCGGGCTATTTCTTTTCTTCCTCGGCCTCGCGCCACAAGACTTCGGAGACCGGGATTTTTTCCGTAAATTCCTTGAATTCCACGTCTCCCAGGTCATTGAATTTCAACCCTTTACCGGCGCAAAGGTCCCTGACCAGTTTCGAGACGGCAATCTGATCCGTCCCGGCAAAGGCGCAAACTCGGGCCGCCAACTGCACCGGCGTTCCGAACAAATCATCGTCTTCCTGAATCGGCTCCCCAGCGTTAATGCCGATGTTCAAATGCAGGGGCAATTCCGGCGCGGCGGCGTTGTGCTTGGTTAAACCACGCATCATGTCCATGGCGGCTTCCACCCCTTGGGTGGCCTGGCCAAACGCCGCCATGATGCCGTCGCCCGTGTGCTTGATTTCGCGCCCGTCGAATTTGCGCAAGGCTTCGCGTACCACCAGGTTATGGGCGTTGACCAACTTTTGACCGACCGCATCTCCGTGTTCTTGGGTGAACGCTGTGGACGCCACAATGTCGGTAAACAACACCGTCACGGTGCCAGAACTGGTTTTGGTTTCTTTAACGTTCCAATCATCCAAAGCGTTGACCAGAAAAATCCCGATGTCGGTTTCGATGTCGTCTTCCCAGAATTTTTCTTCTTCCGGGTCCAGCTCACCTGCGGCGGCCTTGGCGCGCATCACTTCGTCGCGCATCGATGACGTCATCGCCTCGCGCCCCGATCGGAACATGTCCAGATACCTGGGCTCTAAAAAATAGCTGTCGTACTTGTCGGAAAACTGCCCGGCGCGATCCGCCGATCGACCCATGGCTTCGACGCACGTTTTAATGACTTTTGGCATGTCGTCTTTGAGGCCATGATTTTCGGAATAGGCTTCCGCCGCTCCGGCCAGGAACAAATCGGTGCCAAATTGATTGAAGGCGCTGAGCTTGCCGCCTTTCACCAGCTCCGGGTTGTTGTCGGCGATGAATGCCATGGACAGTCCCATGAACGACATCACTGACTTCTGGGCTTTCACGACCTCTCCGCTAAGGGGTTCCTCGGGCTCGGGTTCTGGCTCCGGTCCTGGCTCGTCTTCCGGATCTTGGGCGGCCTCGTCTGTTTCCTGATCGTTTTCGCCGGCCGCTCCGTTTTCACCTTTTGCCTTTGATTTGGCCTTTGGCTTGGGCTTGGAATAAGTCTCCGGCGTGTCTGACTTCGAGTCCCGGCGGCGCTGTTGTTGCGGTCGGCGTCCGGCGGACTGCTGCGGGGCCGTTACAAACGCCTTCGTCATTTCACTCCAACTGACCATGTTGGGAAGGGCGATCATCAAAACCACCAAGAAAATTATCGCGAAAAACTTCAGGGGCAGACCTTGGTTTCCAAGGACGTTGCTGACAATCCCGTACCCTCCGAACTGCCCCATGACGAAAGAAATTCCCCCCGCCACGCCGCCGGCGATGATCAAGGCACCGACGATCTTGAGTACCACCAATGTGGCGCCTTCCGATGACGGAGGCTCAGGGATATCGGGAATGTCGTTCGCAGAAGCGGATTTGCCCTTTTTCCCGGAACTCTGTTCCACATCCGCCTGGGACGGTCCCTTGGGACTCTCTTTTTCCTTGGGCACTCCAATTTTTTGAAGTTCTGGAACGCCCAACCCGGCGACCGAATCGCTTTTTTTGTCAGAATAGATCGCCAGTTCGTCGGTGCTGCCGTCGTCAGGGTTAAGGGTCTCTTGGACAACGGAAACCCCGTCCAGCTTGCCGCCGCCGAACTGTCCCTTGGCGGCTTCCACCGCCTCTGATTTTTTATCCGCGTTAAACACGTCGCCGCGAATCCATCGCCCGCCAGAGCAGGTGTAGACGGCAAAGATGATTTCTTTCACGCGGATGATCCTTGGTGACGGCCGGTAAAAAGACTACACGGTAAGCGGAGTTTACGCATACTTGATTAATCGGGCAATCGCCGGGCTATAAACGGTTTGCGACGGCCCCAAACGAAATGGTCCGGCATCATAGCCGGGCCAACTTTAATAAAAATGGTAGAGAAATCAGGCGTCGAGACGCTGCTCAACTGCGGCGGCCCTCATGGAGATCTGAAGCTTCTCAAAGGCCCTGACCTCAATTTGGCGGACCCGTTCGCGGCTAATTCCATAGACTTTCGACAAGTCTTGCAAGGTTGTGGGTTGGTCTTGCAGCCTGCGTTCCCGCAAAATGTGCTGTTCACGCTCGCTTAGACCACCCATGGCGTCTTCCAACATGTGGCGCCGCAAGGACAATTCCTCGGCGTCGCCCACAGTCGTTTCCTGGTCGGGACGTTCATCCACCAGCCAGTCTTGCCATTCACCATCGGCGTCGTCGCGCACTGGCGCGTTCAAAGAATGGTCGGGGCCGGCCATGCGGCGGTTCATGTTGACCACCTCGGTCTCGGAAACGTTGAGCTTCCCGGCGATGGTCTTGACCGTGCTGTCTTTTAAATCGCCATCGTCAATGGCTTTCAGCTGGGACTTGATCTTCCGTAGATTGAAAAACAGTTTCTTTTGGGCCGCCGTGGTGCCAATTTTCACCAGGGACCATGAACGCAGAATGTATTCTTGGATCGCGGCGCGAATCCACCACATGGCATAGGTGGACAGGCGGAAACCCCGACCCGGATCAAACCGCTTCACGGCCTGCATCATGCCGACGTTTCCTTCGGCAATCAGGTCGGCCAGGGGAAGCCCATAGCCGCGATAGCCCATCGCGATTTTCGCTACAAGGCGCAGGTGGCTGGTGACCATCTGTTGGGCGGCGTCCACGTCTTCGTTATCCTGCCAGCGAGTGGCCAGCATGAATTCTTGATCTGCTTCCAACATGGGGAACTTGCGAATATCCCACAAATACCGGGAAAGATTGTGTTCGGGTGAAAGATTGGGAACTAGCGCAGTGGCATTTGACATAAAAATATCGCCCAAAAGGGCGCTCCCCAGCTCAAGAAACGGTCGTATCGTGCCGCGTTCGCTTTAACTTGGTGATAATTGTCTCAAATTCAACAGGCAGATCGGAATCAAACGACATCACAGCTTCGGTACTGGGGTGGCGGAACCCCAGCGTTGCCGCATGCAAAAGCTGACGATTGGCGTCAGAAATGGCCTGGGCCGTGTCCATGGGCAAGGATCGTAGCTTTCGCGCCGGGGCCCGACCATACGTAGCATCCCCAACGATGGGATGACCGATGTGGGTCATGTGCACCCTGATTTGGTGGGTGCGCCCCGTTGCCAGCTTGCACTGTACTACGGACGCGGCATCTCCAAACCGTTCCTGTACCTTGTATCGGGTCAGTGCTTCCCTACCTCCCCGGCTAACAATGGCCATTTTCCGCCGATTTTTAGGAGATCGGCCAATATTGCCTTCGATTTTACCGGCGCTGGGTGTGGGGACACCCCAAACCAGTGCCAGATACGTCCGGTCGATGCGTCGAGCGGCGAAATCAGCCGCCAACGCTTGGTGTGCCGCATCAGTTTTGGCGGCGATCATCAACCCAGATGTGTCCTTGTCCAGACGGTGAACAATGCCGGGCCGTCGCACCCCACCGATCCCTGACAGGCTGTCGCCGCAATGGTGGATCAACGCGTTGACCAAGGTGTTGTCGGGGTTGCCGGGGGCAGGATGCACCACCAGGCCTGCGGGCTTGTTCACCACGATCACCGCCTCGTCTTCATATGCAATGACCAGAGGGATTTCTTGGGGTTTCGGGATGGGCGAGATTGGCTCGGGAACGTCCACATCAAAGGTTTGCCCCCGTTTGACCCCGTATGATGGGTCCGTTATCGTTTCGCCGTCCGCGCGAACGCGGCCTTGCTTGATCAGCGTTTTCAGCCGTTCTCGGGACAGGTCCGCAACCGCACCGGCCAGCCATTTGTCCAGACGCGTTCCAGCTTGATCGCCGGCGACGGGGCCGACGGGTCGAGGCGGTCGGGGGCTGTCATCCATTGCAATTTGGGTTTCCATGACCACTAAGACTATCCGTGCACTGCAAGTCCTGGTGATTTTTCTTGGGGTGGGGATCCTGATCATGATGGGGGTGGTCATCACCGCGATGTCCCAGCGGATTCGCGGTGCGTCCGGGCCTTCCGAAGATGCCCCCTGGCAAGTCCAAGTCGAGGGCGTTGCGGTGTTGGACATTGCCCTTGACGGCAACCGCGCGGCGGTCACGATCAAACAACCCGATGGCACCCAGCGGATACAGATCTACGATGTGCGCACCGGGGATTTGATCGGCACCATCACTGGCCCCGAACTTGGCGCGTCCCCGTGATCTTGTTCACATCAAGTGATTTGGCGCTGATCGAAGGGATCGCTAAAGGCGCTGCCCCGAACGAGGCCTGCGGACTTTTGGAAGGCACTACCGGGGAGGACGGGTACACCGTGACAAGGGTCCATCCCAGCGACAACCTGGCCGCCGAACCGGCCGACATGTTTGAAGTGGACCCGCGCTTGCTGTTGCGGCTGCAACGGGAATTGCGTGATGGACCAACGGATATGATCGGCATCTACCATTCCCACACCCGGGGTCCGGCGGCGCCGTCCGCCACCGATTTGGCGGCGGCTTGGCAACCTGAATTGGCGTGGGTCATCACGGCGTTAATCCCCACACCCCACACCGCCGCTTTCCAACTTGTTGGCGAAAGCTTCGAGCCCCTAGAACTTTCGGTGACCTAGAATGGATTTTCGCAGCGATAATATTGCCGGTGTGGCCCCACAAATCATGGCGGCGATTGCCGATGCCAATACGGGTTCGGCCACCCCCTATGGCGACGATGACGCCACTGGCGGCCTGACCGCATTGTTCGCTGAGGTGTTCGAAACCGATGTGGCGGTGTTTCCTTTGGGAACGGGAACGGCGGCAAATGCCTTAGCGCTTTCGGCGATCGTGCCGCCCTATGGGGCAATGTATTGCCACGCCGACGCCCACGTCATTCAGGACGAATGTGGCGCCCCTGAATTGTTCACTGGGGGTGCCCGTTTGGTCGGCTTGGACGGCGACCACGGAAAAATATCTGCAAGCTCTCTGGCCTCGGCGATCGAAAATGCCACACCCCATGGCCCCCACAACATGCAGCCCGCGGCGGTCTCGTTGTCTCAGGCGACCGAAGCAGGGACCCTGTACGCCCCAGAGGAGATCATGGCGATCGCCGGGGTTGCGAAGGTCGCGGGGATCAGCGTTCATTTGGATGGCGCGCGGTTCGCCAACGCGGTGGTGGGGTCGGGGATGTCACCCGCAGACCTGACCTGGCGAGCAGGCGTTGACGTGCTGTCGTTTGGTGCGACCAAAAATGGCGCCATGGGGGCGGAGGCCGTGGTGTTTTTCGATGTTCGCCGGGCGGCTGGTTTCAAGCGCCGGCGCAAGCGCGGTGGCCAACTGGTTTCAAAAATGCGGTTCGTGTCGGCCCAATTGGCGGCGTACCTGAGCAACGATCTCTGGCTGGACCTTGCCACCCACGCCAATACCCAGGCCGCGCGAATTTCCGAAGGGTTGGACCGAGTAAAAGGGATCAAGCTGCTGCACCCGACCCAGGCCAACGAGGTATTCGTGGCAGTGCCGGATACAATCGCGGACGAATTGGAAGCCCAAGGTTTTCAATTCCATCGGTGGACATTGGGCGAAAACAACGCGGTCGGTTTGCGTCTGGTCGTATCGTTTGAAACTACGCCGGAACAGGTGGATGGCTTGGTGTCTGCCGCTCAATCCTTGGCGGAATAGACCGTGACATTGAGAGCCGCCGGCGCGTTGTTCAGCGCGTTGATCTTTTGGGGGGCTCCAGTGATCGCTGACCCTATGGACGATGCTCTGGTGGCATTCGAAGCCCAGGACTTTGAGACCGCTGTGGCTCTGTGGACTCCCTTGGCCAATGGCGGCAATGGCCAGGCGCAATATCTGTTGGCGTACATGCACCTGACCGGCAGGGGCGTGCCCCACGATTACCTGCGGGCGGAAACATATTTTCGATTGGCGTCCGAACAACGCAACACATCTGGCCAAACTTTACTTGGCGAACTGTTTGAGCACGGCCGGGGTGTGCCCCAAAATTTTTCCGAAGCCGTGTGGCTGTACGGTTTGTCGGTGAAACAAGGGGACCCTTATGCCCAGGCCCGGTTGGCGATGTTGTATGCAAACGGCCAAGGCGTTGACCCCGACCCGGTGACGCCGTTCGCGTGGTACAACACCGCCGCGTTCCAAGGTGACCAGGCCGCAGCCGCAGCCCGGGATGCTCTGGCCGCGACATTGGCACCGGACGCATTGGTCCGTGCGCGCGAACTTGGGACCGAATACCAGGATCGTTACGGTAATCCGGATTAACTGGGACGGGGTTGATTGCGGCGTCCGCGGGCGCTATCACCTTGTCCCCTGAGTCCCCTTCGTCTAGTGGCCCAGGACATCGGCCTCTCACGCCGAAAACAGGGGTTCGACTCCCCTAGGGGACGCCAATAAAATCAATGGCTTAGTGTCCACCCGTGGCGGTTTTGTGGGCTTGTACGGAAAAAATACGGAATAGGCGCCCTTAGATCCGACTATCGTGAAGTCATTGGAAATGTTTTGACCTCAATAGCTGAAGTCCCGCTAGACAACAGACCAAACCGGTCTATAGCGCAGATATTTGGCGGATTATATAGGTTTTTTCGCTATACAGGATTGGTTGGCCGCGCAGAACGTTTCGTCAACGTCTGTGCTTGATTACACCGGAATTACACCGGCCCCCTTGCCGCCCGACCAGTGGGGGGCGATAGTTGCGGGATGATTTCGACCCAGCGGTGACAGGGCTGACAATCCACGGTCGTTTAGGAATTATAGATACCTAGAAGTGGCATTGTCATTGAATTTTAGCTTTGTTCTTCTGTATATCTTCAGTAGAACCATTTTTATGTATTAAAGAATACGCTACTGCCAAACCCCACGCTATAAAAGCGACAATGAAGGCCAGCAGATACTCAATAACAGGAATCCGGAAAACTTCACTTATTGAGACCCAATCACTCCGTAAAAGACCGTAAACGCTAACAACACCGGCGCCATAAGAAATTACGAATGCCCAACGCAACCAACGCGGAAAACCTAATCCGTGCATTTGGGTTACAATAAAAATTGCAGCAAATCCAAACAGAAACATTGGCCACATTTCATTACCTTGCATTACAGCAACCATTGTTCCATGGACTAGAACAAGTACTTCAAGTGACCCAGTCCAATATCTATTTTTATGTGCACGAGTAAAAAACAGACTCCCCTGCAGCATTAAGAGAGCCGTGTAGATTGTCCCAAGTAAATGGCCGCTTGTGGCGAGCATCGGATGGAACCAGAAGGTAAAAATTACCGCCCACGAAAAAACAAAGCCATGATATTTTCGGAGTGCTCGTATTCCTTCCTTGGGCATAGGTGCTCTATGTCCAAAAAAAAGTCCCCGCCTACTATTTTCCATCGCGAGAACAATTACCAAGAGCAAGATTACTGAACCCTGGGAAGTCCAGATTGGTACATCTTGAGCCAATCCGTCATATGTCAAATGTGTTTGACCAAGGTGGAGAAGCACAAAAAAGGCGTTTGCCCCAAGGGCCAAGAGATTGATTGAATGCAACTTATCTGTAGTTGCTAGTTTCTGTTTCTGGGCTCTCCAGATCAGGGCCCATATGAACGTTTGGTGTAGTAAATACCCCGTCCATGCAGTGGCCCGAGTCCAAAATGTTGGGTCAGGAAGCTTCCAAAAATAATGAGAAAAGCCCGTGTCTGGCGCAAAGTTTACTTTCGGCAGCATTGGAGAAACAAACCAAATAAGAAAGGCATAGCTAAAACAGAACAAAATACCGAGGCCAAGTGACCTTGTTGCGCCAATTTCTTTTTTCATTTTTTTAAATTATGACCGATAAAGTTAATGGCCTCTCCTATTCAGCAGAAGATCGCCTAACGTTAGTTAGTTAGTTAGTTAGTTAGTTAGTTAGTTAGTTAGTTAGTTAGTTAGTTAGTTAGTTAGTTAGTTAGTTAGTTAGTTAGTTAGTAGAACTGGATATCCAGAACTCTCAGATAAATCATTTCTGCGAAAATCAAGTGGAGCGGGGATGATCCTCGCAACGTGTCCGTCATCAAAATATTTGGGACCACTGAGGCTGTTTTATAAGGGAGGATCTAGCCCATCTTGGATTGATGTTAAGCCGCTTGGCGCTGATGGTTCAAGCGGTGGTTTTTCGTTGGTCTGACCCACCTTACGGGTTCGGCATTTGAACTTCAGATTGTGCGCCGTGGCAATTCGCCAGAAGCACTAAAGAGAGGAGCCACAAAATGACTAAGAAAGCGAAGGACAGTAAGGACCCGTCCGCGGCTGGAAAAAAGACCCCGAGGGATCCGTTCTCTTGGACGAAGCCTCTTCCGGCAGACGACCCGCTCTTTTCCCGCGGATGGATTGTCGGTGAGAGACGCTCGAAGCCCTTGTCGAAACGTACTCAGGCGAAGAAATCACCAAGCGTTAGCGGTGCAAAACGCTAATGTTCGAACGCTGACCCCAGGGGCCGAGGTTTTTGTCGGCGAAATTCTGTCCACCGGGAGCGATGCTCGTCTGGAAATTCGCATGCATGACGATGCCATCTTTACCCTGGCAGCAGGAACATCCTTCATCATCGTCGACTTCACCTTTGGCAATGCCGCGAACCAACCGCGTACCGTCCTGCGCTTGATGGAGGGCGCTTTCCTAGCGGTTTCGGGAGCAATCGCCGTGGCAGAAAACGGCAACATGACCGTTCAGACCTCTGTGGCGACCATCGGTATTCGCGGCACCACCATTTGGGGCGGGCCTTTGGATGGAATGTTCCGGGTGGTGTTGCTGGACGGAAATTTGGCGACGGTATCCAACGCCGATGGAACCGTGAAACTTGACCAAATCGATGCCGAAACCATCATCACAGGGCCGGGCGCATCTCCAACAATTCCTGCCCCGTGGGGCCGCGCCCTAATTGCCGCCGCCAGAGCCACGGTCGCCTTCGACACCCCGTAAGAACGGCCCGCTATTCCCCACCAGGCTGCTTTGACCGCGTCGCCAGAGGTCGTTTCACGAATGCTTTTTTTCCACTTTCTGCGGGCCGCGGGCTGTTAATGCCTGCCGAAATAGCGTGTTAGCCTTAGCCCTTAACCTCGTCCGAGGTCGCCGTATATTTCCGCCATGGCTTCACGGTTCATTCTAGCGAAAGCGTACAAGTACCCTCAGCAACAAAAAGGATGCTGGTACCCTCATGGCCCGCATATAAGGCACCTGTACTCAACAGTGCCGCCCCCGCCCGACAATTTGTACCTTATCCATCGTCCGTCCTCGTCGTACCAAACTTCAGCGTCAAGATCGCCTGAATAAATGAAGTGGCGTGCCAAAATGGTCCCCCTAACAGTTTCGACATCCACCTCACCTAAATCCACAACATCGACGTCTCCAACTTGCCCTGTGAGCGTGTCTAAAATCCTTGTGGAAGATAGAATCGACATATTCCAATGGGTGCTAGGAAATAAAGGACCCTCCGAAAGCAAGACCTCCTCTTCATTTTCAATTCGAAAATTATCCCCATCACGTTGCACCTCGAAGTTAGTTTCCTTCCCGTTCACCGTGGTTGTAGCCTTCATCTCGCGGAGTGAGCCATCGATCCACAACGCTTCCGATCTATGCTCCAGGCGAAAAACGGTAGCAAACAAAACTTTGACCGACATTTCGGTCATGGCCACCACCTGGAACCCATTCCTCTCTTTTTGGAATGTAATTTTGTGATGGCCTATCTGATCATCCCCCCGAAGCACCTCGAATTCGAGGGTTGGGCCATAAAGACTGATCGGGTCTGTAAGAGGCTGGATTGGCTCCGATTGAGACCCAGGGCTTCCTAGACTCATTGTTGCCACAAAGCCAAATATGAGGAGCGACCGGAATAATTTTGCTTGGTTGAGATTCAATTTTCAAAGTTCCTGTGATCTTGGCGCGCGCGAAATGCGTCCCTATGGTGACTTAGTGGTGACTTGAAGCAAAAAAGGGTCAGGAATTTCTGACATGGGCCACTCCGATGGCTGAAGTTCCGAGTATGCCAAGTCTGAGGTTCATGCCCTGGATGTCCGCCGTTGGAAAGACCACCAAGCATAGATAATAACTAGTCCCCAAATTCAGATGCGAACGAATTCTTCACCAACGTCTAGTTAACCCAACTCTTCCAGGTGCCATTCCTTCAGGAAGGCGACCACGAAGGCGGGAGTAGCCCACCACATCGGCGGCCAGGATGGTGGCGAGTTTGCGGTCGGCGCTCATTCTTCCGGCATGCCCAGGCGGTGGCGGACCGTCATCAGAAGGGAAACACGGACCCATCCACGACTGGGGCGCGGATAAAAATGTGTCCGTAAGAACTACAAAGGGTGTTGAGTAGAACTCCACCCTCTGACTCCCCACTCCCCACATATTCTGTCAGACTTCCCGTATGAGAAGACTGACCGCCACTCTCTGCCTGACTCTTGCCGTGCTTCTTGGAAGTGCGGGGGTGAGTGTGAGTCAGGATTTTATGAAGGGTGTGGATGCGTACAATCGAGGTGACTACGCAACTGCTCTGATTGAATTGACACCCCATGCCGAACAGGGGCATGCCGAAGCCCAGCTCTTTTTGGGTTTGATGTACTACAACGGACGGGGTGTTCCACAGGACTATAAGACTGCGATGAAGTGGGTGACGCTTGCTGCCGAACAGGGGGTTGCCGGAGCCCAGTACAGTCTGGGTGTTTTTTACCATGAGGGAGTAGGTGTCCCACAGGACTATGAGGCTGCCCTGACGTGGTACACCCTTGCTGCTGAAGGGGGGCATGCCAAGTCCCAGTATGATCTGGGTGGCATGTACCGCAAGGGAGAAGGTGTTCCCCAGGACTTTAAGGCTGCGGTGAAGTGGTACACCCTTGCTGCCGAACAGGGGGTTGCCGGAGCCCAGTTCCTTCTGAGTATGGCATTTGGTTTGGGGTTAGGGGTCCCACAGGACTATGAGACTGCAGTGAAGTGGATGACACTTGCCGCCGAACAGGGGTCCGTGATGGCCCAGAACGAAGTGGGTATGATGTACTACAACGGACGGGGTGTTCCACAGGACTATAAGACTGCGGTGAAGTGGTACACCCTTGCTGCCGAACAGGGGTTCCCCGGTGCCCAGAAGAATCTGGGTATGATGTACTTCCTAGGTGAGGGTGTCATACAGGACGATGTCTATGCCCATATGTGGCTCAATATCGCCGCATCATTGAAGGACAAGACCGCATCTGAAAACAGAGACATAGTTGCGAAACGAATGACCCCTGCCGACATCTCTGCCGCACAAACCCTCGCCCGTGAATGTGTCGCTAAGAACTACAAAGGGTGTTGAGTAGAACTATGAAACGGTTCCTCGCACCCATCCTCCTAATGGTCTTCCTGTTCCCGTCACTCGCACTGGGTCAGGCGGTTTCGATGATGGTTCCGTCATCACCCACAATGGACGACTTGGTGGAACGCGACGGTCTTTACTACGAGAAGTTCACCGACGTTCCGTTCAGTGGAAAAATTGAGGGGTTACAGCGAGGGTCATTCAAGGACGGGAAGAAAGACGGTCCTTGGGTCCGTTACCACGACAACGGACAGTTATGGGAAAAGGGAACCTACAAGGACGGGAAGGAAGAAGGTCCTTGGGTCAGTTTCAACAAAGACGGAACTGTGGATGATGCACGCACAGGAACCTACAAGGACGGGGTGAAGGTCGAGTAATCCGACTTAGTGAATGCGTCCGTAAGAACTACAAAGGGTGCTGAGTAGACCTCCACCTAGCAGGACCTACTCTCAAAGTAGTTGCCACCGATATTCCCTGATCTGTGACAGGAGCTATCGAGTAGGGTTATTAATTCCCCAGAAAAAAGTGGTGGCGCTCGGTCAGCGCTCTTGTTTGAACGCGGAGGGTATTCTCACCCTGCTGGGCAGTTTCTCCAGACGGATCATGGGGTTCCAGTACCCTATGAGCCGTAAACCCTTAGCCACAGCCAATAAACACCCCCCGGGAGGGAGGCCACCCCATCCATGGGCTTTTGTTTGCCTCGACAGGGAATACAGGATCGCTGATCACGTCCAATCCACCCGGACAGCTAAGGCCGATATTGGAATCATCACCTATGCCCGTGTGCCCGACCCTCCATGAGGTTTCCTCTCTAGACGGTGCGTTCGCTGGGCTGGTCCGCAAGGCCGCCAGCGGTGATGATGAATTCAACCACCGCATCCACGCCCTCGCCCGCCGGGATGTTTGTGAATTGGAATGGCCGATCGCCGCGCATGAGCTTGGAATCCCGATCCATCACTTCCAGGTCGGCGCCGATCAATGGCGCCAAATCGATTTTGTTGATGATCAGAAAATCGGAGCGGGTGATTCCCGGCCCGCCCTTGCGCGGGATTTTATCACCGGCGGCGACGTCAATGACGTACAGGGTGAGGTCGGCAAGTTCGGGGCTAAAGGTCGCGGCCAAATTGTCGCCGCCAGATTCAATAAACAAAAGCTCCAATTGCGGAAACTTAGCCCGCAGGTCGGCGACGGCGGCCAAGTTGATGGAGGCGTCTTCGCGGATGGCGGTGTGAGGGCAGCCACCCGTCTCAACCCCGATGATCCGGTCGGGGGGCAGGGCCCCGGATCGGGTCAAGAATTCCGCGTCCTCGCGGGTGTAAATGTCGTTGGTGATCGCCGCGATATTGAAGCGGTCTCGCATGCGCTTGCACAGGGCATCGGTGAGAGCGGTTTTACCCGATCCCACAGGGCCGCCAATCCCGACCCGCAACGGGCCATGGGGTGAAACAGTCATGATCGGAAAAGCCTCGTTCGTTGGGTTTCGTGTTTTATAGAGCACCAATCGACGATCCACGTGGCCGAACCAGCGTCCAACAACGACAGGTCAGGTGCCGCCGCCGCCAGCGCCAAAATCGGGTCTTCGAGGGCTGCCACGGTGCGCTGCCCGTCGGTCTGGCCCAGCGGAATGAGACGAACCCCAGCCGACACCAAGTTTGCGGCAAAGGCATGAAGGTAGGCGCACAGGCTATCATTGAGCCCGATCACGTGCCCGGCGCTGGCGGTGGCGACGGCCACCGGATAGGCCACAGGCCCATCCCAATCCTCCAACAAGCAAACCGTAGCGTCTTGGGGCCAGGCGGCGGCAATGGTCTGGGAAAAAGCCCGGCCCTGGGCTGTGGTTTCTTGGCCCAATTCGGCGGTGGAACGCAGCGCTGCGGCGCGCTCGGCGACACCGTACAAGGCGGCCATGTCATTGGAGTGTGTCGCCCGCCAAGCCGCACAGAAAAGGATTGCGTCTGCGCGGCCAGTGCCGAATTCCAACACCGAATTGATCCAGGAAAGCAGGCTATCCGGGTCGTAAATTTTGTTCGCCTCGACTGCGGTTTCGATCCCGTGGCTATAGGCAAAGGCGCCCACAGGAAACCCAGGTGAGAGCCAAGCCTGAAGCCGCAAGAGGGATCGGTCAGTCATGGCTGTGAGTTTTTTCCGAATGACTGTGGCCGTGGCTGGCATAAGCGCCACCTTCGGGATCGAAAGGCGCGTCAATGGCCCGAACTTCGGCCCCCAGTCCGGTGAGCATGTCGGCAATCACATGGTCCGCACGCAATCGCAAACAGTCCTCAAGAATTTGCACTGGCAGATGGCGGTTGCCGAGGTGCCAAGCCAATCGGGCAAGGCCTTCGGCGCTTGAACTTTTCACCTCCAGCAGCGGTTCCGGGGCCGCCCGGACTACCACGACACCGCCACCTTCCAGGGCCAAGCCATCGCCATCCGCCATAGGCGTGGCCTTGGCCAGATCAATGAGCAGGTCGGTGCCATTTTTGCCGACGACCCGGATGCGGCGGCGGTGGCGGGTGTCTAAATCCAAGGTCACTTCATCGACAACAGAGCCCGGCTGCCAGCTGTTCCGGGGGCGAAGGCTGAGAGCGCTTCGCATATCAGAACAAGAAGTACCGTTGGGCCATGGGCAAAACCGTCGCTGGCTCGCAGGTCAGTAATTCCCCGTCCGCCCGGACCTCGTATGTTTCCGGATCGACTTCGATCTGCGGCGTGGCAGCGTTGTGAATCATCGATGCTTTGCCAATCCCCGACCGGGTATTGCGCACTGCCAACAGGGGCTTGGCCAACCCCAATGTGCCGCCCAAATCTGCCTCCAATGCCGCAGCGCTGACGAAAAGCGCGGCACTTTCCCGGCGCGCCTGGCCAAAATGGCCAAACATGGGCCGGGTATGGACCGGTTGGGGCGTGGGGATCGAGGCATTTGGATCACCCATAGGCGCGGCGACAATCGACCCCGCCTTGATGATCAGTTCGGGGCGGACACCAAAGAATGCCGGGGACCACAGGCACAAGTCAGCGAGCTTGCTCACTTCCACCGATCCAACATGATCGTCGATACCTTGGGCGATGGCGGGGTTGATTGTGTACTTGGCCAGATAACGTTGGATGCGAAAGTTGTCGTTGCCTGAGGTTTCCTCAGGTAACGCGCCACGCTGGCGTTGCATTTTGTCTGCGGTTTGCCAGGTGCGGAGGATGACTTCCCCCACCCGGCCCATGGCCTGACTGTCCGATGAAATGATCGAGAACGCACCAAGATCATGAAGAATGTCTTCGGCGGCGATGGTTTCCTTGCGGATGCGGCACTCGGCAAACGCAATGTCTTCGGGGATGGACGGGTCCAGGTGATGACACACCATCAACATGTCCAGGTGCTCTTCGATGGTGTTCACGGTGTAGGGCATGGTTGGATTGGTCGACGACGGAATGACATTGGGCTCGCCGCACAGGCGAATGATGTCCGGGGAATGACCGCCGCCTGCGCCCTCGGTATGAAAGGCGTGGATGGTGCGACCGCGGAACGCGGCGATCGTGTTTTCCACAAACCCGGACTCGTTCAGCGTATCGGTATGGATCAGAACCTGGACGTCCAGTTCGTCGGCGACGGACAAGCAACAGTCGATGGCCGCTGGCGTGGTTCCCCAATCTTCGTGCAGTTTTAACCCGCAGGCTCCGGCCAAGACTTGTTCGCGCAACGCCTCGGGCAGGCTGGCATTGCCCTTGCCGTAAAATCCCAGATTCACCGGGAAGTCCTCGGCTGCCTGCAACATACGGCTGATATGCCAGGCGCCCGGGGTACAGGTCGTGGCATTGGTGCCGGTTGCCGGGCCGGTGCCACCGCCCAACATGGTGGTGATGCCGCTCATCAGGGCTTCTTCGATTTGTTGGGGGCTGATGAAATGAATGTGGACGTCGATGCCGCCAGCGGTGAGGATTTTGCCCTCGCCAGCGATGGCCTCGGTGCCGGGGCCAATGATGATATCCACGCCGGGCTGGACTTCGGGATTGCCCGCCCTGCCGATGGCTGCGATGCGGCCATTTTTCAGCCCGACATCGGCTTTGACCACCCCCCAATGATCGACGATCACGGCATTTGTAATGACCGTGTCCACAGCCCCGTCGGCGCGCGTGACTTGGGATTGACCCATGCCATCACGGATGACTTTGCCGCCGCCGAATTTCACTTCTTCGCCATAGGTGGTGAAGTCTTTTTCCACCTCCAGAAACAATTCGGTATCGGCCAAGCGCACTTTGTCACTAGTGGTCGGGCCATACATGGCGGCATAGGCATCGCGGCGAATTTTTGCGGGCATGGTCTTTAAGTCTCCTGATCCAGGGCGCCCATGATCCCGGCGTTGAAGCCAAAAACCCGACGCGACCCGGCGTAGGGGATTAGCCTGACCTCGCGCGCTTGGCCGGGCTCAAATCGCACGGCAGTCCCGGCGGCTATATCCAGGCGCATGCCCCGGGCCAAATCCCTATCAAACATCAGCCCGCTGTTGACCTCGAAAAAATGAAAATGGCTGCCCACTTGGACGGGGCGGTCACCAGCGTTGGCGACTTTCAGGGTGATGGATTTGCGCCCCTCGTTCAGAGTGAGCGTGCCCTTGGCGGCAATGACTTCGCCGGGGATCATCTAACGAATCGGCTCATGGATGGTGACCAATTTGGTGCCGTCGGGGAATGTGGCTTCGACTTGAACATCTGGTAGCATTTCGGGAACGCCCTCCATGACTTGATCTCGGGTAAGAACAGAGGCCCCGGAGGCCATTAGGTCAGCAACCGTGCGGCCATCCCGGGCGCCTTCCATGACGAAATCGCAAATGATCGCCACGGCTTCGGGATAGTTGAGCTTGACGCCGCGGTCGAGCCGCCGTTGGGCCACCACGGCCGCCATGGACAGCATCAGTTTGTCTTTGTCTCGGGGGCCAAGAAGCATGTTTACAGGCTCCACACGCGGGGTAATTCCACGGGCAGGTTAGCCAGTCCGAAAATCCCGCTGATCAGGGGAATCAAGTTTTGACGCCCGGAAAATGAATTCTTAGCGACAAGGCGAACCAAAAGGATGCCATCAAAAGCGGTCGCGGAAGCGACGGCGGTTGATTTTTCCAACAAGGTACGAATGGGCCCAAGCAGGTCGAGCGCATCGCTGGCGACCCACAACAGGGTGATGAGCGTGGTGGCGCCGTCGGCCGTTGTGGGCCGGGACAGGATTTCGTGGATATTGCCGTCCAGGGCGAACACATCGGCCCACGCCAAATGGTCGCCCCGGTGAATTTCCCAGGACTCGTGAATGGCGCCGGTACGCACCGCCTCCCCCCGGGCTTGGCGCCCAAACACCAAGGTCTCTGCGGCCAAAAGCCGGGCTCCGTCTGCGACGTCAAGGACAAGGCTGCGATGCAGCCGGGCACGGTGGAACAGGATCGTTTCCTGAGGCACCCAAACCAACCAACCGTCCGGGCCAACCTGGAGTCTGTTGTCGACGGTGGCCTCGCCCCCCGAGGACCGGTAGATTTTTTCCGCTGCTTGGGTGGTCACAACAGCGCCCGCCTGGGCCCGAACCTTGACGGTGCATTGAAAATGATCGTCGGCGGTGATCCCGCCTGCGGTATTGACCAAGACCGCCTCCGGTGGCCCGCCGCCAACCCGGGGAAATTTCACCCGCAACGACCCGGACTGAGATAAGTGCTTCAGTCGCGTCGACCCATTGCGTCGGGCGAATTCGATTACGGCTGCGCCATGGGCAGCATTCCCAACCCCGGTGTGGGCGGTTCCACCAAATTTTTGGCGGGGGTCAGATGGTAAGGTGGCTACGGACATCGGCCTCCACCATATCATCGGCTTCGCCGGATAACACGACGCGCCCGCGATCCAACACTAAAAATCTGTCCGCCAAGCTGCGGGCGAAATCAAAATACTGCTCCACCAGGACGATGGCCATGTCCCCGCGATCCGCGAGCAGGCGAATGACCCATTCGATATCCTTGATGATCGACGGTTGGATGCCCTCGGTGGGCTCATCCAAAATCAGCAAACGGGGCCGCATCACCAGCGCCCGGGCAATAGCCAGCTGCTGCTGCTGGCCCCCCGACAAATCGCCGCCTCTGCGGTTCAGCATGTCGCGCAGCACCGGGAAGAGCTCGAAAATGTCGTCGGGCAGGGTGCGCAGGGCGCGCGGTACGGCAGCAAACCCGGTGCGCAGGTTTTCTTCCACGGTAAGCAGCGGAAAAATTTCCCGGCCTTGGGGCACTGACGCAATGCCCCGCCGGGCCCGGTCATCCGGGGACGCGGATTTTAGTTCAGTGCCTTCCCATATGACGCGCCCTGCGCGAATGGGCAGGTGGCCGACGATGGCTTTCAAAAGACTGGTTTTCCCGACCCCGTTGCGGCCCAAAATGCAGGTCACCTTGCCTTTTTCCGCCGCCAAATTGACGGACCAAAGTGCCTGGGCAGCGCCATAAAATAGATCCAGGTTTTCGACTTGCAGCACTGCCTAGCGCCCCAAATACACTTCGATCACACGGGGGTTTTTTTGCACGTGATCCATCGATCCTTCGGCCAGCACCGCCCCTTCGTGCAGAACAGTCACTTTGCAATCCAGATCGCGAACGAACGCCATGTCATGCTCGACCACCACCACCGACCGGGTCTCGGAAATGTCCCGCAATAATTTGGCGGTTTGGGCGGTTTCAGAATCTGTCATTCCCGCCGCGGGTTCATCCACCAACAGGATCATGGGGTCTTGGGCCAACAACATGCCAATTTCCAACCACTGCTTTTCCCCGTGGCTAAGCGTTCCTGCCATCGCCTCGCCGCGTCCCTCCAATCCGATTTGAATAATCAGCTCAGAGATTTTTTTCGCTTCGCCGTCGCCTTGGCCCAACCAAGTAAACAAGGCAACGCGGACCCGGCGATCCCCCGCCAGGGCCAACGTTAGGTTTTCGAACACGGTCTGATTTTCGAATACAGTGGGTTTTTGAAATTTGCGGCCAATCCCCAGGTTGGCGATTTCCGCTTCCCCCAGTCGCGTAAGGTTGGTGCCACCGGAAAATTCGACACGGCCCGCGTCTGGGCGGGTTTTGCCTGTGATCACGTCCATCATCGTGGTCTTGCCCGCACCGTTGGGGCCGATGATCGCCCGCAATTCCCCGGCGGCAAGAACAAAACTGAGGTTATTTAGAGCGCGGAAGCCATCAAAGTTCACCGATACTCCTTCTAAATACAGCACTGTTTTGCCAGCGGGTCGCGCCGTTTGGGCGGCGGTGGTGTTCATTCTGCTGCCTCCACCTCGGGTTCCCGCCGCCTTGGCCGCCAGGGTTTTTTTGCGATCCAGGTGGGGATGGTCCCGGCGATGCCTTTGGGCAGCAGCAACGTGACACTGATAAACAGCGCGCCCAAAACGTAAAGCCACATATCTGGAAGGGCCCCGGTGAAATACGTCTTGCCGTAGTTCACCAACACGGCGCCAAGGACGGCGCCGTACAAGGTACCGCGACCTCCCACCGCCACCCACACCACGATTTCGATCGATTTGGCGGGGGAGAATTCGCCGGGGTTGATGATCCCGACTTGGGGCACGTAAAGAGCGCCCGCGACCCCGGCAATCATGGCCGAAAGGGTGAACGCGAACAGCTTGTAATGTTCAACACGGTAGCCAAGGAATCTGGTTCGCGATTCGGCGTCGCGGATCGACACCAGCACCTTGCCGAATGTCGACTGTACCAACATGCGGGCAAGGATGTAGGCGCCACCAAGAGCAATCGCAGAAAGGACGAACAGGGTTGCTCGGGTGGTCTGGGCTTGCAGGTCAAAGCCCAAAATATCTTTGAAGTCGGTGAGACCGTTATTGCCGCCAAATCCTAGATCGTTGCGGAAGAACGAAAGCATCAAGGCAAAGGTCATCGCCTGGGTGATGATCGAGAGGTAAACCCCCGACACCCGCGAGCGAAAGGCCAGCCAGCCAAACACGAACGCCAATGCCCCCGGCACCGCTACTACCATGATTAGGGCAAAGCCAAAGTTGTCGAAGCCGTACCAAGTCCACGGCAGTTTTTCCCAATCCAGGAACACCATGAAATCCGGTAGGTCCGGGTTGCCGTAAACGCTGCGGTCCCCGACCTTGCGCATCATATGCATGCCCATGGCGTACCCGCCCAGAGCAAAGAACGCCCCGTGGCCGAGGCTGAGGATGCCGGAGAATCCCCAAACCAGATCGACCGACAGCGCCAACAGAGCGAACGTCAAGTATTTGCCAATCAGGGACACGGCGTAATTGGGAATGTGGAAAACCGAGTCCGCTGGGACCAACAAGTTGCCGATGGGAACCAGGACAGCCGCCGCCGCCAAGATGCCCAATAAGATCATTCCGCCGCGATCCGATAACAGCGTCGTCCAACGGTGCGAGGTGGTCTTCAGCATTATTGCTCCACCGCACGACCGCGCAGGGCGAATAAGCCTCGTGGGCGCCACTGGATGAAAATAATGATGGCGATAAGAACGAAAATTTTACCCAAGACCGCGCCGGCGTACGGCTCCAAAAATTTACTGAAGACACCAACCGATAGTGCGCCGACCAACGTGCCCCACAAGTTCCCGACGCCGCCGAATACGACCACCAGAAAGGAATCGACGATGTAATTCTGCCCAAGATTTGGGCTGACGTTGTCGATTTGGCTCAGGGCCACTCCAGCCATGCCGGCGACCCCCGACCCAAGCCCAAAAGTCAGCGCGTCAATGCGGCCTGAGCGGATCCCCATGCCCCGGGCCATGGCACGATTTTGGGTGACCGCGCGCATTTGCAATCCGAAATTGGTGCGTCGCTGGATGAAAATCAGCATGGCGAACACCACCAGGGCGAACGCCGCGATCCAGATGCGGTTGTAGGTGACCACCACGCCGCCGCCGATTTCGACCGCCCCACTCATCCACGATGGGTTAGCGACCTCACGGTTGGAGGGGCCAAAAAGCGTGCGTGTTCCCTGGCGCAATATGAGGCTAAGACCCCAGGTCGCCAGTAGCGTCTCCAGTGGCCGCCCATACAAAAACCGGATTATGCCGCGCTCGATGCCGATGCCGATGCCCCCGGCGACGAGGAATGCAACGGGGATGGCAACCAGCAACGACCAATCAAACCATTCCGGGGCATAGGCCCGGAACAGTGCCTGCACCATGAACGTCGCATAGGCGCCGAGCATGACCATTTCGCCGTGGGCCATGTTGATGACCCCCATGACGCCGAAGGTGATGGCCAAACCGATTGCTGCTAGCAGCAACACCGATCCAAGACTGATTCCTTGAAGGATATTGCCCAGCGCTGCCCACCCTGCCAGCCGTTGGTCGATTTCGATGATCGACAAAGCGGCCTGAGCGGCTAAGGCAATGGCGTCTGCATCTGGTGCTTCTTCGGCGTCAATGTCGGCGACCAGCCCTGCCAACAGTGCTCGAACCTCGCGGTCGATATGGGTTTCAAGTTCCAGGACCGCCGCGGCCCGCACCCCAGGATCGGTGGAGAATTCGAGATTTGAGGCTGCAAGCGACCGGGCAATCTCCTTGTGCGCCTTGGCATTTTCTTCCTGGGCCAGGGCGGCTTCCAGCACAGGGATCATTCCGGCAGAGTGTGCGTGGAACAGCGCCTCTGCAGATTGTCGGCGCACACTGGCGTCTTCACTGGATAACTGAAGGCCCCCAAGGGCCGTGCGAATGGCCCCGCGCACTCGATTATTCACACGGGCGCGGTCCAAATCTGCTTTCGCTGCCTGGCCAATTTCGCCAAGAGTGAAGGGGTCTCGGAGAATAAGAACGTCGCCGCGCGGCTCGACGATGATCACTTCGCCGCTTTCTTTGCGGGCGTAAAGTTTTCCGTCCAACAAGGCTTGAAGCACGGGGATGGCGCGACTGTCACCGCCTGTCGCCAAGGCGCTAATTGCCTCGGATTTTTGGCCGTAGCTGCCACCCGCTAGCACCGGCAACAATTCTTCCAGTGTTTGCGCTGTCGCAGTCCCGGGGATCAGGGCGCCAAAAATTGCGGCGCAAAAAAGCCAAACAGCCAGAACATGTCTGGCGTTTTTTCGGGTAATCGGACTGGCGGCTTGCAATTCCACGGGTGACCCCTGGCGGTGATTGGACGTGCCGAGCACCACTTTCTGGGCCTGTGGGAAGGGAATCACACAGGCCCAGAAAGTGGTGCTCGGGCTCGCCGAGTTACTGGTTTCCGAATCTAGGCGATTGGCAGTTGCCGCAAACCCAAGGGTAGGTCCAGTCGGCGACCAGAACGGCGCTTTCTGGAATGAAGTCGCTCCAGGCATCGCCGACAACGACGACATCGGTCTGCCAAACAATATCGAACTGACCGTCATCCTGGATTTCTCCGATCATGACTGGCTTGGACAGGTGGTGGTTGGTGTTCATCACCACGTCGTATCCTGACAGTGAGCGGAATTCCTGGCCGTACATGGCCTGGCGCACTGCATCGACTGCCGTGGTTCCAGCCTGTTGGACAGCCTGGACCCACATGTTGAAGCCGATGTAGTGGGCTTCCATTGGGTCGTTGGTCACGCGGTTGGTGTTGCCGATGAATGCGTGCCACGCCTCGACGAACTGCGCGTTCTCAGGCGTCTCGACGCTCATGAAATAGTTCCACGCAGCGAGGTGCCCGACCAGCGGGGCGGTATCGATACCGGCAAGTTCCTCTTCGCCAACAGAGAATGCGATAACGGGGATGTCTTCCGCCCTGATCCCCTGGTTGGCGAGTTCCTTGTAGAACGGCACGTTGGCGTCACCGTTGATGGTTGAGATGACCGCCGTCGGTTTGCCTTCGGAGGCGAAGCGCCGAACATCGGCCACGATCGTCTGCCAATCGGAGTGCCCGAACGGTGTGTATTGCTCCATGATGTCGGCATCGTCGACGCCCTTGGAGTGCAGGAAGGCGCGCAGAATTTTGTTGGTCGTGCGCGGATACACATAGTCGGTCCCCAACAGGATCCAACGCTCGGCGCCGCCGCCGTCTTCGCTCATCATATACTCGACGGCAGGGATGGCTTGCTGATTGGGGGCTGCCCCAGTGTAGAAGACGTTTCGCGACGACTCTTCGCCTTCGTACTGCACCGGATAGAACAGCAGTCCGTTCAGCTCTTCGAACACCGGTAACACCGACTTGCGGGACACGGAGGTCCAGTTGCCGAATACGACATCAACTTCGTGGGCCTCTAGCAGCTCCCGCGCCTTTTCCGCGAACAGCGGCCAATCCGAAGCGGGGTCAACGACCACCGCCTCTACGGGCCGCCCTAGCAGGCCGCCTTTGGCATTCAAGTTGTCAACAAGCATCAGAATCGTGTCACGCAGTGTGGTTTCCGAAATTGCCATTGTTCCGGACAACGAATGTAGGACCCCGATCTTGATCGGATCACCCTGCTGAGCCAGGGCCGGTCCCCCAATAAGGGAACCAGCCAACACCCCGGCGAGCGCAATTGCGCGGGCCCGGTTAAACGAACGTTTCATTTTAGATGTCTCCTCAAACGAGTTTGTTTTGCACTGAGCCCCTACAGCGCAAGGTCCGTGCCAATGGCACAAAGTCCTCTAAATATTTGATTTTGTGTGGGAAATTATTTCTGAGTCGGGGTCTATGAGAAAACATAGGCTTAAAAATTAGGCGTGTTCAAAATTTTGCCTAAAAATTAGGCAAAATAAAAGTTGCTTCTTGTTTTGTTATTTCGTTCGCTGCACTTTCGGCTCGGAGCCGTCGCAGGTTGGCTCTGGCGAGGATGTTTTGCATCACAAAACGCCTCGAGCACCGTGGCGTTTTGGCGCCGCGGGGCACCCAACCCAATCGTCGTGCAAGCGAGGCTTGAATTTCGGGTTGGGCTGCATTTTCCGACGAAATCACACTTTGTCTGCTACAATGATCTGCCGAGCGCGAGGGAGGTGTTGGCGTTTTATATTTTTTCGAAATTTGTGGTGCTGGATTGAGTTATAGTTTCTCTCCTCAACTTCCCAGTTGGTTGTTATCTAAAACCAGTGGTCTTAGTTGTTGTTTGGTTCAATAACGCATTTAAAAAATTGGCCTTACAGGGAGAATACCGATGAAATTTAGAAACGGTTTAATTGCCGGCGTTGCCGCGGTCGGCGTTGCTAGCTTTGGTTTCGGGGCGATCGCTGCCCCGACGACGCCAGAGCGGCTGAGAAATGCAGCGGCCGAACCCCACAATTGGCTGATGACAAATCAGACCTATGGCGGTGCGCGCTATTCTAGGCTTTCAGCGATCAACAAAACTAACGTCGCCGGCCTCCGTATTGTCTATATGGCGGCAATCGGTGGCGCCGCCACCACGACCAATGCGCGGGCCGGGTCAACCGGCTCGGAAATGGCTGTACCGCTGGCGGAAGACGGATTTATTTACGTCACCGACGCCCACAACAAGATCATGAAGTTTGATGTGCGCGGCGGCAATCGGGCGATTCCGTTGTGGAGGCACGACCCGCAAGTTGAGAATCCCTCAAGAACCCGTGGAATCGCGCTGCTGAACAACATGGTCATCCAGGCCACCAACGACGCGCGCATTATCGCCATCGACAAAGCATCGGGAGAGGTCGTTTGGGAGGTGAGTGGCGCCGAAGAAGTGAATCCGGGGCTTGGCACCGAACCCAACAACAGGTTATTCCGCGGCTATCCATTGACGTTGGAAACCGCCGGCGGTCAGCTCATGGTCGCGATCGGTGCCGGTGGCGCCGGGGTTGGCTGGCTCGGCGGGTTTGATGCCGAAAACGGTGAAAACTTGTGGCGGTCCTACACCATTCCGCTGCCGGGCGATCCCAATTTTGGGACGTGGCCGGGAGATACTTGGAAAACAGGGCGGGTGATGCCTTGGGGCAATCAAACCTACGATGTGGAAACCAACACGATCTTTGTTGGCGCAGGAGAGCCTTCGCCGGTTTACGATCCTGAATTTCGCCCCGGCGACAACCTTTATTCCACAAGCACCCTTGCCATCAACGCCGACTCTGGGGAACTCCAGTGGTTCTTCCAAGAAACCCCGAACGATGGCTGGGATTATGATTCCACCGGAACACGGATGATTATTCCGTTCACCGATGCAAAAGGGATTGTCCACCGTGCAGTGCATAGTTGGTCCCGCAACGGGTTCTTCTATTCATTAGACCTCAATACTGGTCAGTTCCTCCAGGCTGTTGCCGCATACGACAACATTAACTGGACCAAGGGAATTGACCCGAAAACCGGCAAACCGATGGAATACGTTCCCGGTGCCGGTCACCAAAACTACAACGTCGCTGGCCCGAAGCGGGGCCGCTCGGCGGACGATGCGCCGCTGGTGTGCAACACCTGGGGCGGGTCACCGACCTATTGGCCGTCGTCTTATGATCCCAACACCGGGATTAGCTATCAGACGGGAACCCAGGGCTGCACGTACCAGACCATCACCCGGATTACCGAAGAAGCCTTTAATCCGTTGGGTGGAGAACGGCTTGGCGGGGCGACATCACAAATCCAAGTCGGAACCGCGGCCAGCCTGATCGCCATCGACATCCAGGGTGCCAAGGTCGTCAACCGGTACGTCCGCCACCAGGGAATTCCAAACAATCGGCAAGCCGAAGTCGGCACTCTTTTGACTGCTGGCGGTTTGGTCTTCACCGGCTGGGCTGACGGGACGTTCGCTGCTTACGATAAAGATACTCTGGCCGAACTCTGGAGCATCAATATCGGCACCGACATGAAGGCGGCTCCGATGTCGTTCTCGATCGGCGGCAAGCAGTTTATTGCGCACATTGCTGGGGGCGACAAGTTCAGCACGGGCAGAGGAATTCAGGAATTCATCATGCCCAGCGCAAACTTGATTGTGTACGGACTGTAACGTTTAGGAAAATTGCGATGCGTATAAAGGGGGGAGCCCACCGTGGCTCCCCCTTTTTTTTCAGCCACCCTGACCTGTTCCGGATGCTGTTGGTTGCCGGCGTTTTCCTGCTGGCGGGTCTTGATGCTGGGATTGCTGCCGCCCAATCGCGGACCAGAATTTGGAGCATCGAAATGGGAACCCCTGTGGCGGCACTGCCGGGGCAAGAATTTGTTGATCCGGCTTGCGGGACCAATGGCGGCCCACCGGGACTGCCTCTGACCAGTTTCGAAGACTTCGCCCAATGCCTGATCGAGAGCGCCACCGGCCTGCGTGAGGTGTGGTTCATCTACGATGACGAATGGGAATACATTGCCCGGGCCCAACGGGACGAAATGCAAATCCCGAGGTATTCAGCGAACAGTTTTTACCGCCAGCCAATCATCACTTCGCTGATGATTGATGCGGCAGGACTGGTTCAGGGGTACCGCATCATCACCGACCCGCGGGCGCCAGCGGACGTTCGGATCGAGGCTTACATGGTCGCCGCGGCTTTCAAAAATGCCTTGTTCGGCCAGGCAACATGGTCGTGCATCGACCAGCCCCCCAATGAACGCGAGCAGCCAGTGATTGACGTCTTCGTCAAGCAGACTTGCGTCGGTAAAGACGAGGGGTTTTTCCTGCTCGTGGAAACCCGCCACCTTTTCAAACCAGGACAGGATGTGCGGATCAACCCCCGGAATATCGAGGAGGATGCGGGTCCGTTCGAGAGTTCAACGCGCCTGGATGTATACAGCGCCGAGGCGGTCAAGGGTGCACCGTGCTGTCCGGCATCCGCGCTCCCGTAAAAATAACATTGTAAAGATTTGCGCCGACGAAATTGGCGCTCTCGAGATTGGCGCGGCTAAGATCGACGTTCGCAAGATCCGCTGATTCAAAACTAGAACTCACTAGAATCGCACCACTGAGATCGGCGCCCCTCATGTCTGCCTGAAGGAAGTACACCCGATCGGCGATGACACCCTTCATATCTGCTCGGAACAGCGTGGCATACCGCAGGTCGGCAAGGGTAAGTGTCGCCGCGGCCATGCGGACATCGGTCATTCTAGCGCCGCCCAAATCTGCCCCCGACAAATTTGCGCCCTCAAGGTTCGTCCGGATAAACCGGACATCGCCCATAAGCGCGCGTTCCAGGTTTGCGCCGGTTAGGTTGGCACCCGATGCATCTGCGGCAAATAACATCGCGTCGGATAGGTCGGCGTTTTGCAAATTGGCGAGCTTGAGGTCGGCCTTGTTGAGGTTTACAAAAATCAGATTGGCGCCTGACAGGTCGGCCCCACGCAAGTTGGTTTTGTGCAAGGTGGCGTCCGCAAGATTGGCACCGGACAAATCAGCACCGGCCAGATCGCGCCGTTTCAGGCTGACTCCAGCAAGGTCGCACCCGGGACAGTCATTGGTTTCCCCGGCAAGAAACGCAGCTTCGCGGTCCTGGGCCTGGGCGCTGCCGACGATCGCAGGAACCACTGCGGCTAAGGTTCCTATCAGAAAAAGGCAAGACCACTTCATGGGATTTCGACCTTTGAAAAACAATTCATCATACGCCGGTGGGTTGTGCCACGACCAGATTGCCTCTGTCTGGACTTAACACCCAGATCACAATGTGGAGGCCCGGGCATTTTTCGTAGAGATCGAGGCGCGGAGTTCCCGGACGCTGGCTATCGCCAACCAATCAGAAGGCCAAGCACGCCCGGGCGTTCTCGTTTCCGCCAAAGAACAAGGCGCAGTTCTGGCGCGTGATGCGCCGCACGCCCACAACATTTTCCATCAGGAACGTCGCCAGAATCTCCAATTCCTCTGCGTTGAAGCCTCCGCCGCCGTTGGTCTCTGGGGGAACCTCGCCTACTGGAATTCCATAACATTCGATTTCGGTGTAGGCGCCGGTCAAATTGAAGGGCATGGCGGTTCCCGGCCGGCCGCAGGCAATGGTTTCCAAAATGAGGTCACGGTCAAGGCGCGATGACCGCAAATCCGGTCCGGGTTCTTCTGCCCCATCATCGCCGCCCTGGGCCAAATTTCCGTGACACCCCGCGCACCCCCCGCGGCCAAAAAGTTCTCCACCGTCTTGCGCCAAGGTGGGGGCGGCCATCGCCACAATCGCCAATCCGACAAAGGCGAGAATGAAGCCAAAGGCACCAATACGGCGAATGACCGGAAGCTCAGAAAAACCATCGATGTTGATGGGGTCAGAGTGCTGCATGGGGTCCTCGCAATTTTAGGTCTGTGGACGGGGCAAAGACTAGCATCGGTGTCATCGTCGGCTCAAGCTGGGTACTTGAGTACTATCCGGTCAAATGGTTCCATCTGGCTGGATAGTGCCTAGGCCCAACTAGAATTCCGGAACCGGCAGAAATGGCTGGACGTAGTTGTTCCATAGTTCCCCGGACAGTCGCTGGGCTTCCGCTAGTTGATCCGGAGTCATCGCGGCGGCAAGCGCGTCCCGGAAGGGGTTAGCCTCGGTATCTCCCTGGGCGGCGGCGATGCTAATCCAAGCATAGGCTAGTAGTTTATCCAGGGGGACACCGGCGCCAATGTTGTAGGACGCGCCCAAATTATACTGAGCGTACGCGTGGCCTTGTTCTGCCGCCCGGCGATACCAGTAAGCCGCCTGGAAATCGTCCACTGCCACTCCCTCGCCAAAGGTGAAAGCCAGCCCCATGCCGTACTGGGCTTGAACGTGGCCTTGTTCAGCAGCCAATTTGTACCAATGGACAGCCTGGGCGTGATCCTGGGCAACGCCTTCGCCATTCTTGTACATCTCGGCAAGACTGAATTGGGCGCGGACCGCCCCTTGGTCGGCGGCCATGCGAAACCACCTTGCGGCCTGGGCGTCGTTTTGGGCGACCCCTTGGCCTCCCTGGTTCATGACCCCAAGATTGTATTGGGCTCGAAAATCGCCCTGGTCGGCTAGCGGCCGCCACAGAGCGTGTGCTGTCTCGAAATCTCCGGCATCGTAGGCCGCGATGCCATCCTCGAACGGGTCGATTTGGGCACTGGCGACAACAACACCCAACATCATCATCGAGGCGAAACACGTTGCGCCAAGGCGAACCCAGCGTCGAATGACAATCGTTGCTTGCATCCTTCGACTATCGCCTGCCAAAGGCCGACCCGCAACCTGCTTAAGGCCGTGGCGGCAATCGGAGCAACGGCCCGACAACGCCGAGTTGGATAGTCGGCAAATCGAATTCTTCGTGGCGCAGCTCCAATCGGCCGTCGCGAAGGCGCAGGGCCATAAAAAGACTGGCCGGAATGGGCTCGCCCATTTCTTCCAAAATCAAGAATTTGAAGTTTTCCCCGGCCGCCGAATCGAGAAGCCTAGCGGCGGTCATTGGGGCGAGAGCCGGAACAAAATAATGTTGTCGGTTGACAGGTCTGTCGGACCATTGCCCCATGGTCCTTATGTTATTGGAGACTCTTGGATGGTCGGCGCATTTCCAGCGCCAAGTGGTGGTGGAGGAATTGTCCGCAACAATCCCGGCCCGGGTGATGCGCGTGCGCCGTGGCGAACTTGTTCTGCAGGGGGCGGAAATCGAAATACCGGTCCCTTCGAAATCCGTGCCGCTCGAATTTGACGACGAAGAATCTCGCCCCACTTTGGGAGATTGGCTGATTTTGGAAAGCCAATCCCATCAACCGGTTCGACGCTTGGAACGATTAAGTTTGTTGAAACGTAAAGCCCCAGGCAGCGGGCGGGGAATCCAGCTGATTGCTGCCAATGTTGACGTGATTTTCATCGTTTCGTCCTGTAACCAGGATTTTAATCTGGCGCGAATTGAACGGTATTTGGTGCTGGCTGCCGAGGCAGGCGCCATGCCGGTGGTGGTGCTGACCAAAGCCGATTTGTCGGATGACCCAGCGGCCTATGTTTCCGAGGCCGCGTCCCTGGGCCCCGAAATCGTGGTGGAGGCCATCGACGCCCGTGACCCAAAAAGCGCGGGGGGACTAGTGGCCTGGTGTGGGACCGGTCAGACCGTGGCCCTGCTTGGGTCCTCGGGGACTGGGAAGTCGACCTTGGCGAACACTTTACGGGGCACGGATGATCAGCGCACGGCAGAGATCCGTGACGATGATTCCAAGGGTCGGCACACGACATCGGAACGAATATTGTTGCCCCTGCTCGGGGCTGGTTGGCTCGCCGACACGCCGGGGATGCGCGAACTTCAATTGCTTGATGTGGCCGATGGCATTGCGGTGGCCTTCGCCGACGTGGAGCAACTGGCTCAGACTTGTAAGTTTCGTAATTGTAGCCACGGAGAGGAGCCTCAATGTGCCGTCGCCGCCGCCGTTGCGGCCGGGGACTTGGCGGCCCGGCGCGTGGAAAGTTTCCGCAAACTTAATGCGGAAGATTCCCGCAACATGGAGACGTTGGCCCAACGGCGCAACCGCGAGCGCAGCTTTTCAAGAATGGTCCGCGATGTGGACCAAACCCACACCAAGCGACGAGGCTAGCAGCCTATGAGGGGGGAGATCCGTGACTGGTTGTTTACCGCTGTTAACACCCGGTTATCGGAAGGGGATTTCTGATAACTCGCTGAATTTAAGCGTCGGCGGCCAACGTATTGCACAACTTCGCCTTCGACTTCCAATGCAAATCCGCGTGGGTCGGAGGTTAAATTGCGGCCCACGGCAAGGGATGTGGCGTAGGCGTTTCGCTCCAATCCCAGATGTTCTGGCTGATGGCATGTGCCAACATCCTTCAGAAGGGTTTCCATCCCAAACTGCAAAACCCCAAAAAATGATCTTGCAAGGGGAAACCCCACGCTCAGCAGCCCACTCAGTCCTACGTTGCTGGGTGATCCATTGTTGGATAGGGTCTTAGAAAGGGTGGGAAAACGAGCTCAGATTTTATGATTTTTTCAGCATGGTACGCGCCCCTGGGGCGCGTCGGTCTTTTTGCGCTTTGGGTAGTCGGCGTGGGGTTTTTTACGGCCCCCGTGGTCGCAGAAGTATTAGGCGAAGCGCTTTTGGACAAAACTTTGTTGGAGCGTTTAACAATGACGCCCGGCGCGCTTCAACAGGCCTTTCCCGGCGCCCAAGAAGTGGTGCTCGTCGATGGTCGGCCGCCGGTGGTCGAGGTTTGGATTGACGGTGCAGTGGCGGGGTATCTGTTTTCCACGCGGGATGCAGTGAACGCCACGGGATATTCCGGCGTTGCCTTTGATTTGGTGGCAGGAATGACCATGGAAGGCGACCTGGTCGGCGCCGCATTGTTGTACCACCACGAGGCCATCATCGGCCGTGGTGTGCCCCAAGAAAAACTGGACGAATACATCGCTAGCATTGCCGGGGCGAACCTCCGGAGCTTCAGCTCCATTCGTCCCGATTATCTGAGCCGTGCCAGCACCTCTGGCCGCCTGATGAAACGGGGCCTGTTGAATTCCGCCGAAATGGTGTTCCAGGGCCATGTGTTGGGTGTGCCTCCAGTGACCGAACCGACGCTTGACCGCGGCGGATTTGCGCCGTTCTCGTTTGAGGAATTGGTCGCCGGCGGATCAATTTTGAACCAAGCCGTTACCAATATCGAAATGTTGGAATTGTTCCAAAAGGCCGGGGGGCGGGGTTCGCTTCCCGATCAAGCATTTAAAGACGGCGAAGACGGCGTGTTTTTCGAGCTGTTCGCCGCTTTGATCAGTCCGGCATCCATCGGTGCCAATTTTTTCGGAGACGCAAAATATCGCAGTTATTTGGTAGACGAGCCTGAAGGCGGGTTGACCCTTTGGGTGGCCGGTGACGGGGCGTATTCGTTCGCCAGCAATTCTCACTTCAGGAAGGCCAACGACTATTTGTTTGACCGCTTGAAAATCGTCCAAGGTGGTCTGGAAATCCGGCTCACACGGGACATGCATCGCCGGCTGGCCGTCAGCCGTGGCCCCTCCTTGAACCATCGCAATATCATGTTGTTCCATCTCGAAGCGGATCTGGGTCTTGATCCTTTGGCGCCATTCAACATGGTGCTGATGGTTGCGGGCAAAGATGGCGACGGCGCACCTATGATCCTGGATGTTCCCATGACCTATCAGCTGCCGGAACGGCACATGCTGTTGCCCCCGCCCGTACCGTTGCCCATGTGGGTGGAAACCTGGCTGGAAAAGCGGGTGGACATCGCCATTCTTGGTCTGCTGCTGATCGTCGTGACCATCATCTTTCTGCTCCAGGATGTTTTGGCCCGGCACCGACGGGTTTACGAATTTGTCCGGGTGGGGGTTTTGGCTTTCACCTTGGGTTGGCTTGGTTGGTACGCCGGGGCCCAGCTTTCGATCGTCAACATCCTGGCTTACATCCAGGCGCCGTTTGGTGGCAGCAGTATCCAAGCCTTTGTTCTTGATCCGCTGATTTTCATTCTGTCGCTGTACGTGGCGTTCACGCTATTTATCTTGGGTCGTGGTGTTTTTTGCGGCTGGCTATGCCCATTCGGCGCCTTCCAGGAATTGTTGAACCGGATCGGCCGCTTCGTCCGCATTCCCCAAATAACCATTCCACCAACGGTGTTGGAACGCCTGTGGGTAGTGAAATACTTGGTGGCTATTTTCTTGGTGGTCACGGTATTTATTTCCGTAGAAGCCGCCGAAAGGTACGCAGAGATCGAGCCCTTCCGCACCGCCATCACCGTTAAATTTGTTCGCGATTGGCAGTTCGCAGTGTACGCCGTCGGGTTGCTGAGCATCGGCCTGTTTGTGGAGCGCGCTTACTGCCGTGTCTTGTGCCCGTTGGGTGGGACGCTGGCCGTTTTAGGTCGGCTCCACATGTTCACATGGTTGAAGCGGCGCCAAGCCTGCGGCACCCAATGCCGGATCTGCGAAAGCGAATGCCCCGTTGGTGCCATCCAGCCCAGCGGCAAGATCAACATGAATGAGTGCCTGCAGTGCATGGACTGCCAGGCCGCATACTATGACGATCACCAATGCCCGCCGCTGATCCAGCGCAGTAAGCGCAGGGAATCCCGCAAGACGGGGGGGGCGAAACGCTCTATTCATGTGAGCGGTCCAGCCGCGGATGGTCCTTTAATTCCCGGTGCCGCACCGGCGGAATAATCAGCGGCTAAAAATAGCCCGCCTTTGCGGGCCGACTTTTTTAGCGTTGGGGCGGTGCTAAAGCCGATCAAGGTTGTTGGCTAAAACCTTCAGATATTTTTTATCGTGGTTGCTGACGGACTGAACCAGTTCGCCTTCGATACCAGCTAAAATTTTGCAACCCTTCTTTTCCCCCGACATGCCCCCGTGGATGACGATGCCCTTGGCCACCATTGCCCCAAAGGCTGACTTTGCCCCCGCGCCCATGACCCGGCTGGCGGCTTCGGGGCACACGGCCGCCGGAACTCGGCTTTGCAGATCATGGATGTCGGACTGTTCAAGGCCGCCGTTGCGGCCCAAAAATTCGCACAGAGCAGCACTAAACGTGGTTGCTGATTCAAGATCTTTTGGGGGTTTCCATTTCTTTTCTGCCGCGTCCAAGGCGCCCCCCAAGATCAATTGGGCTGCCGCTTCGATGACATTGTACTCCGTGGACTTGCCTGCCGCGGTAGCGGGTTTGATCTTGTAGTGCTTAATTGCTTTTTCGAACTCCACCGCAAATTTGTTTTGGGACAACTGCGCCCTGATCGCGTCCTCTTGCTTCTTTACGCCACTGAATCCAAACATATGCGCTCCCGGCCATGCTCGATGATGCACGTCATCACGCGCCTTTTAAGGAATTGTTAATCCCATCTCTTTGGCGCAGCGGGCGTAACTTTATTCCGCAAAAAACCGTGATGATATTGACGCATTTTAGGGGGGGTCAGGTTTTTTTTGCCCACGGTTTTGGTGGTTCTCTGCCCGGGCCTCACAGATACTTGAAACCGAGGTGATTGCGATCCGGGGCCGCCCATGGCATCGTGTGGCGTTGGTTTGGGAGCTTTCTTTGGGAGTGGGGGCCGTGGGTGTGTCGCGTGTAACGCTGGACCTTCGGGGCGAAATGTGCCGGTACCCGCTCCAGCAGACAAAAAAAGAAGTCAAAAAATGCCCTGCGGCACAGAAGTGGGAGTCATGGTTGACTGTCCGCCCACCGTCAAAAACCTTTCCAAGTGGGCCGAAAATTCTGGCCATACGGTGTTGGAGGCATTGGATTTGGGCCGCGCCGAATGGATGGTTGTCATAAATACCTGCGGCGATGAAGCGTCCTTTGTGTCGATCGCCAGGGCCGCGGCCACTGCCTAGCACGTTCAAGAAATTCTGACTTTTGAACAGCGAGCGTTGGGATGAGCGCCGCGTTGATATTTCACGTCTGCCCGGCCGAAGCCTGGGAGGCTGCGATCGTGTCTGGCGCCTACCATGGGTCAGCCGATGACACCCGGGATGGCTACCTGCATTTTTCTGGGGGCGGCCAAGTGCGCGAAAGTGTCGCCAAGCATCGCGCCGGGCAAACCGGCCTGGTGATGTTGGTTGTCGATCCAGACGTCTTGGGCGATGCCTTGCGCTGGGAGTTATCCCGCGGTGGGGCACTTTTCCCGCACCTGTATGGGCCGCTGCCTGTTGATGCCCCGGGCCAAGTCACCCCGCTGCCGTTGGGCGACGACGGCTTGCATGTCTTCCCGCCTGAAATACCGTAAAAAAAAGTCGGTGAATCTGATCGTTACGGAAGCGTTGGCTGGCCCAACAGTTCGCGGATTTTGGTGATGCCGCGGTCGCGCTCTGCGCCAGTGAGGCTGACGGAAATGCGATCGTTGGCCGTGGCCCCGGGCATGTTGCCTTGCAGCCCCGCCATGGTGAACCACACATAAGCTTCGACCAGATCCCGATCGACGCCCATTCCGAGTTGGTGAAGGACCGCCAAATTGTATTGGGCCATGGCCATGCCCTAGCGCGCGGCGGCTTCGTACAGTTCGGCGGCGCGTCGTCGTTTTGTCCCACGCCCGCACCTTTTTGGTACATGACGCCCAAATTGAATTGCGCCCCCGCGAACCCTTGGTCGGCGGATTTAATTAGCCACTCAGCGGCCTTTGTGGCGTCTTCGTCGACCCATTCACCATTGCGGTACCTGATGCCCAGCCCGTATTGGGCCCGTGGGTCGCCTGCCTCCGCTGGCTCCACCCACTCGTTGAAGGCTTTTTCGAAATCGCCTGCTGCGTAGGCGTCCAGAGCAGCCTGGTATTACGCCAGTGCCGACGTTGCGCCCAAGCCCACCACTAGCACCATAGCGATCATTGCATACGGTCTGAATGTCATGGAAACACACCAGAAATTTGACAACCCACAGCAATCTTGGGCAATCCTAGCATTGATTCCCATCACCACCCAATGACCCAGGTCAAGGTAACGAAACAGCGGCGCGCCCAGGGATTGTGATATGTTTTTGCCTATGCCATGGCCGACTTAGGTCACTATTTGAGTACGAAAATGAGATCGTTAAGCCTCGTTGCGCAAAAGGGTGGTGCGGGAAAGACAACTTTGGCGGTGCACCTTGCCGTCTACGCCGCCATGCGCGGTGAAAAAGTGGCGTTGATCGACACCGATCCCCAACGGTCCACGGCTGAATGGTGGCGGGCACGGGGTATCGCTCGGCCGGCCATGGCTGAATGCAATGTTTCAGCTCTGGCCAACGCCCTGAATGCCGCGCGGCAACGAGGCTTTACCTTGGTCATTGTTGACACCCAACCGCGCGCCGACCGAGCGGCTTACCTGGCGGCGGAGACGGTGGATTTCAGCCTGATCCCCTGCCGCCCGGGACCCATGGATTTGCGCGCCCTCAACCGCACCGTGGACATCATCGATTTGCTCAACGCCCCGGCGGGGATTGTTTTGAATGCGGTGCCGGCGCCGCGTGGGGATCAAGAGGTGTCGATCACCCGCAGGGCTCGGGAAAGCATAGGGCATTTTAATTTGCCGGTTGCCCCAGGGGCCATTACTCAGCGGGACACTTTGGCCCACCCCATGCCCGACGGTCGGGCTTATATCGAATCGTATCCAGACGGCAAGCCGTCCCAGGAAATCGGCCAGCTGTGGCGGTGGGTTTCTGCGCAATTGTCGGCGGATCACCACGATAGGGATGATGAATTGCATCCCTATCCCCCAGCCCAATCCGGAGAACAGCCAGCGGTCTAGGCGCTTGCCGCGATTATTGCGGGTGCCTGGCTAGCCACGCGGCGACGCGCCCGGCATTCGACTCCAACGCCTCTGCGGTCAGTGTGCCAGCTAGAACGTCCCGGGGCCTGGCGGCTTCTCCGGCACCACGGGCCAGGGCAATGGAATACCAAAAATGTGCTTCTCGGGAATCCGGCACTCCGCCTTGACCGGATTGGTACATCCCAGCGACCCGCAATTGGGAATCCAAATCGTTTTGTTCGGCGGCGGCCCGGAACCAGCGCACGGACTTTTCAAGATTTTGGACCAACCCGTCTTCGGCATAGCGCTCAGCCAAGGCAATTTGGTCGGAAACGACGCCGTTGACGGCTCCGGCCTCTAACAGCGACATGGCTTCCGCCGAATGGCGCAGGGCTTCGACGCCCGTGCGCACCGGGCCGTCATCCATGACCATTTCCACTTCCCGGTACCAATGAACGGCCAAATCAAAATCCTGCTCCAGCCATTGTCCCATGTAATAGCCGTTGGCCAGGGAATACATGGCGTCGGTGTTTCCAAAATCCGCTGCATCGCTGAACAGTTTGAACGCCACACTGTAGCTTTCGGAAACCGCAAACCCGTTCAAATACATGTACCCCATGCCCACCATGGCCCGATCGTCGCCTTGCAAAGCAAGCGGCTCCAGATGACCAACGGCGGTTTCGTAATCGCCGGCCTGCAACGCCGCCCAACCCTGTTCAAAATCTTGAGCGGAAACGACATGGGGTGCAGAAAGGCCAAGAGCCGCAACAAATGACAGTGGAAGGATGTTCAAAAATTTCATGATTAGCTAAACAAGACCGCTCGGGCGGCTTCGGCAGACGCCCCCGCGGTGATGGCGGTACCCATCCCCACCAGTGTGGATTCCAACGCCGCCAGGCACAGGGTCACATGATTAGCACTTGATGACGTTCCCATCAATCCGATGCGCCAAACCTTGCCCGCCAGCGCCCCCAGGCCCGCCCCGATTTCCAGACCATAATTGGCCAACAAGGTCTTGCGCACCAACGCTTCGTCAACACCATCAGGAATCACCACGGTGTTCAGTTGGGGCAGGCGGTCGGCTTCGGCCACCAACAACGAAAGCCCCATGGCCTCCAGCCCCGCGCGCAGGGCCTGATGGTTTTTTGAGTGGCGATCCCACGCCGCGTCGAGGCCTTCTTCGTCCAGCATCACCAAGGATTCATGCAAGCCATACAGCGAATTAATTGGCGCGGTATGGTGGTACGCTCGAGGAGCACCGTCGGCAGAATCCCAATAGGCCATGACCAAGTTCAAATCCATGAACCAGCTTTGGACCTTGGAATTGCGCCCTCGGACCACTTCTTCTGCCCGGGCGCTGAAGCTGACCGGTGATAATCCGGGGGTGCATGACAGGCATTTTTGCGATCCCGAATAAACAGCATCGATCCCCCAGGCGTCTACTTCCAATGGAATGCCGCCCAGCGATGTCACGGCGTCGACGATGGTCAGCACCCCGTGGTCTTGGGCCAGCTTGCACAGGGCCTCGGCATCGGCACGCACGCCGGTTGAAGTTTCCGCGTGAACAAATGCCAGTGCTTTGGCTCCGGGATTTTCCTTCAACGCTTCTTCGACTTTTTTCAGATCAATGCTATTGCCCCAGTCGTCCATGACCATCACTGCCGTCGCGCTGCAGCGTTCGACATTTTCTTTCATGCGACCGCCGAAGGCACCGTTTTGGCAAACGATCACGGTATCGCCGGGTTCCACTAAATTGACGAAACAGGTTTCCATGCCAACCGATCCTGGGCCCGATACCGGAATTGTCAAACGATTTTTGGTGCGGAACGCTGTCCGCATCAGGGTCTTCAATTCATCCATCATGGCGACGAACATGGGATCGAGATGGCCCAATGTGGGGCGGCCCATGGCAGCCAAAACCCGGGGGTGAACATTGCTCGGGCCGGGACCCATAAGGATACGGAGTGGTGGATTGAACGAAGGCATGAACGAAACTTTCTAATTGTTGGGGTAAATTATGTGGGGTGCGGGACGGTACCAAGTTATCGCCCAGGCGCAAGGGTGGTTTAACCGATAATCAGCAGCGGTGCCGTTTCTACCATGCCCCGCATCACCCATATATAATTGAGCGCGCGGTTCTCGGCCTTGATCAAGCCGGTAGCATTGTGGTCGATCACCCGGGCATCGGTGGTGACGCGGAATTCCCCGGCCATGGAATAGCCGATGGCCTCCAACCTAGGGCGCTGGTTTTCCGGGACGATCGACGCGCGAATGGTGATTGCACCGGTCCGCCGCACGTAGGCAATGCTGAGAAAGCGGTTGTCCGTGCGAATGAATGTGACGCTGGTACGCTCGAAAATATTGTCGGGTTTTTCGAAATAGACCTGGAAGGCACCCTTCCCCAGATACTCCACGGTTTGGTATCTTGAATCCCAGCCCAGATCGGCAAACACCTCTTCCAAACGCTCGTCGATTTTTTTCGGTCGGGGTCGCCGGTCATCAGGCCGGCACCAAATTGGACGACAGCAGAACACCGTCATAGGTAGGGGTATAGTTGCCGGTGCGTTGAATCGTAATTTCGGCCACAAACCTGGTCGGCAAATAGTAACCGGTCAGGGTAGCGATCAACAATGCCGCCCCGGCCCACTTTACCCAATGTCCGAAGTGTAAATGCCTAAAACTCACCTAGAGCTTCTCGCCCACTTTGCCCAAACTAAATCCCGCCAGCCAGTATACGTTGGGCGACCGTCTTGCGCGAGGTTCTGGCGATGGTAACGCCCCAGTACAATTTGGCGGCGATTGCCCAGGTTTTTTCCAATCGCAATTACGCCATCTATGCCACCGGCAACTCCATTTCCTTGCTCGGCTTGTGGGTCCAACGGTTGGGGGTTGGCTGGCTGGCGTGGGATTTGACCCATTCGGGATTTTGGCTGGGGGCAGTGGCCTTTGCCGATCTGTTCCCTGTGGTGGTGATCGGTTTGTTAGGGGGTGTCCTGGCCGATCGCTATGACCGCCGCAAGATTTTGCTGATTGGCCAATCTTTGGCCCTAGCCCAAGCCACTGCCTTGTGGGCCCTGACCGCCTTCGGCTTGATCGGCATCGAACTGTTGTTTGGATTAAGTTTATTTCTTGGGGTTGTCGTGGCGTTCATCCAATCGGCGCGCCTGTCCTTGGTGCCATCGTTGGTGCGGCCCAGCGATATGGCCGGGGCCGTCGCCATTGGGGCGGTGATTTTCAATCTTGCCCGGTTCATCGGTCCGGGATTGGCTGGGGTGCTCATCCACCTGTTCGGGGTGGCGACTGCATTCGCTTTTAACGCGGTCACGTTTTCGGCGTTGGTGATTGCCCTGGTTTTCATCCGATCAACCCGCCATATTGCCAAGAAGCCCGCCCGACAAGGGCTTCTGCAGGAAGCAAGCGGCGGCTTTACTTACGCCTTTTCCCACCCGTCGATTGCGCCGCTTTTATGGCTTTTGGTAGCGATTTCGATTTTCACACGCCCCGCCTTGGAATTGCTGCCAGGGTTTGCTGACGCGGTGTTTGGCGAGGGCGCTGGGGGGCTGGCGGTGCTTACCTCATCGGCGGGGTTGGGCGCATTGTTTGCCGGAATGTGGTTGGCTCAGCGAGGCTCGGCCACAGGATTTTCGGCCATCGCTAGCGCCGCTGTTGTGGCTGCGGGAATGGGTGTCGTAGTCTTCACAATGACCAATCACCTGTGGGCGGCGGCACCAGCCTTGTTGCTCACCGGGTTTGCCATCACCACGATGGGCATCACCAGCCAGACCCTGATCCAAACCGGGATCGACGAGCACATGCGCGGCCGGGTGCTCAGCATCTGGGGGCTGATCCTACGCGGTATTCCGGCCGTAGGGGCGTTTGGCATGGGCTGGGCGTCGGACTTCACCGGTTTAAAGCCGCCGGTGGCCCTGGCATCGGTGATATGCGTGATCGCTGCCGTGTTCATTTGGCGCGGCTGGCGTGGGCAGGTGGCTTTACTAGAAAAAAGCGGATAGCGTTTTTTCTTGGCCGATAAGATTCACGTGATCGGCAAGACCCGCCCACGATCTGCTCGCGCGACGATTTTTTCACCTCTGATTAGCCGCCCCGTCCCCATCGAGGGAGGGGGCCTTACACCGTTCGCCGGCTGGCGGCGATCTGCACTTTATCTTGCGTTTAGATTCACGCCTCCTCAGAGGGGGCAATCTGCACTACTGCAGACACTCCACCAGGATGGTGTAGGTGCGGGCGCGGGCGGCCACGTCGGCGGTATCGATGGATGTGATGCCGGTAGCGGTACGGTAATCGATGGAAAGGGAATTCAAGAATACTTGGGCGACCCAGCCCTGAATGGCGAAGTTCACGTTCTGGGGAATGTCGCCAATGGCTTCGGCCACATACAACGCATCCAGCTTTGCCACGCCCACCACGTTTCCGGCCCCATCCAACAACGGCCCGCCGCTATTGCCGGGCTGTATCGGTGCAGTGATTTGCATGATCCGACGGTCGTTCCTTGGGCCGGCCAAGGCGCTGACCGCACCGGTGGTCACAATGGCTTCGGTGCTGGTGACCAGATCGGCGCCAAACAGGGGATGGCCAATGACCATTACATCGTCGGCTGGGCGAATGCCGCGACCCGACCGGAACGCTGCTGTGTCGGCGACCCGCAAATCGGGGGCCATCAACAACGCCAAATCGCTGTCGGGTTCCGCCGCCCGGACCTCGGCATCCACAGGATCGGCCCAAATACCGCCCCTTTTGTTCGTTGCCAATCCGGGCCCAGGGTCAACCTCCTGGCGGCTCGTGTGTTCATTTCGTGAACAATTATGCGTTCATGGCTTGAACGCACCGCGAAAACCGTCTAACGTTCACGCTGCGAACACGAATAAATGGTCGAATCCTGGGGTTTTCAGGGTCGGCGCCCAAGGAGCCAACGGTCCGTGGCAAGCCAAAAAATCAGTCACGATCAGAAGATCCCGGTTGGATCCAGCCCGCTGGATTCCGACGAAGTGGATGGTAAAAGCGCCATTACCCTGGGTCTGTTGGATGCGGTTCACCAAAACAGTGCCGTTTCTCAGCGATCCTTGGCGGCGGAGCTAGGCGTCGCGTTGGGGCTCACGAACGCCTATTTGAAACGCTGTGTGCGTAAAGGGTTGGTGAAGGTGCGGTCAGCCCCCGCCAATCGCTATGCCTATTATCTGACCCGCAAAGGCTTCGCGGAAAAAAGCCAACTCACTGCCCGTTATTTATCGGGCTCGTTCAGTTTTTATCGCAGGGCAAGGGACCAATGTGACGCCTTGCTGGCCACCGGTGCGGACGCGGGTTTCCGGCGCATCGCCCTGTACGGTGTTGGTGACTTAGCTGAAGTTGCTGTGCTATGCACAATGCGCCACCAAATGGAGGTCGTGGGTATTGCCGATGACCGGGCAAAAATCGATAGCTTCTTGAACCTGGTGGTGGTGCGAGATCTAAAAGCCCTGCCCGCAATTGACGGTGTGCTTCTGACGGATTCTGCGCGCCCCCAACAGAGCTTTGAATTATTGGCCAAGCAGATCGACCCGGAGCGCATTCTGGTTCCAGATTTGTTGCATGTGACCCGGGGTTCTGACGCACCGGGAAGGGCGGGATCGTGAACCGCTGGTATTGCGCCTACTCCAAACCGGGGGCCGAGCTTTGGGCCAGGACCAATCTGTGGGAACGGGGGTTCGAAGTCTATTTGCCCCAGTACATGAAACGCCGCCGCCATGCCAGGCGCACGGACTATGTGGCGGCACCGTTGTTCCCCCGGTATCTGTTTGTGGCGGCTGATTTGGATGCCGGGGTGTCCCGCGGGATTACCTATGCACCGGGCGTGTCCAACCTGATCGCCTTTGGTGGTGACCCAGCACCGGTGCCGGATGCGATCATAGCCGAACTCCGCGTCCTCGAGGGCGACGATGGAATGATAGATATCGATTGCGGCCGGGGCATCGCGTCGCGCTATCAACCCGGTGACAAGGTGCGCATCGCCGAAGGTCCCATGGCCGATTCGGTGGGAATTTTCCACGCCCAAACCGCCGATCAACGGGTGTTCATCCTGCTGGAACTACTTGGCCGTCAGGTTCAGGTCAAAGTCCACGCCAGGGCGCTTAGCCCCGAGAACTGATGCGGAACTCGGAGTGCGGCAACGTACATCCGCAGGTTTGCAAGAAGGCCCCCCCAACCATGAATGCCCAGCTTCAACGACTATAGTTTTTTGAATCATAGTAGAAATCGGCCGAACAGATTTTGATCATGAGCAGCGCCAGCATAAAAAATTTTTTGCGACTGAAACGACTCGTGGCCGACCATCGTCTTTTGGCCACGATTCTTTTTCTGTTGATGCTGCTCTCAGCTATTTCCGAGAGCTTCGGCCTTGTTCTTGTAATCCCATTGATTTCATCTCTCGCCGGAGTTTCGGCGGAAGGGGTTGGCGGTGGTGCCGGGAAATATATCGAGATCATATACGATGTCCTTCCTGCGAACGCCCAGCTAGAGGCCGTCCTTTTGCTTCTTGTTTTGGCATTCCTGGCAAAAACCATTTTGCAAATTATGGCGCGAGGCCTTTCCACCTACGTATCGTTGACGTTGCGGGAGTCTTGGTCAAACCAACTTCTCGACCATTACTTTCACGCGAACGCCGCCTATCTTGCCAACAATCGGCAAGGGGAAGCTGCCCACAACATCGGTGTGGAGCCGTTTCACGCGAGCAAATCCATCATCGTGATGATTGATTTTGGAAATCGGATCATCTTGGCTTCGGCCCTATTTATTGTTCTGCTGTTTGGGTATTGGCAAGCCACGGTTGTGATTGGCCTGACTGGATTGGTTGTTATTGGAGGAATGCGACGCGTAACTACCGAATTTTCCCTACGGTTTGGCAAAAAACGCCTCAAAATTGAACGGCAAATAACGGCCATCGCGATTGAGGCAATGGCGGGCGTCCGTCAAATAAAGATTTTTGACCTGTACCACCAATGGTTGGACAAGCTGGCGCGACGAGGGCGCCAGTATACCAAAGCTCAAACCACCTATGACATGGTCAGCGACCTACCAACCCACTCAACAGATCTGCTGATGGTGATCTTTTTGAGCGCCGGGCTGATCATTTTAAAGCGGGTTCTGGGAGCCGACATTGAGAGTGCCTTGGTCTTGCTCGGATTCTTCGTCATCGTTGCCTACCGGCTGCTCATTCAGATCAATTTTATAATTTCCAGGCGCATGAAGGTGGCAGCTACTTTACCCTCACTTATGCTGATGCTCGACCTCATTGAGGATGCCCCCACCCGAGAGGATTTGGAGTCCGGGCAATCAGCCGCGCAGCTAACGGGTGACATTGTGTTCTCTGGTGTCGGCTTTTCTTACGGTCAGGGTGCTGCTGTTTTCGACGGGCTCAATCTTACCATTCCTGGCCGCAAGACCACTGCTATCGTGGGAACTTCCGGTGTCGGGAAGTCGACCCTCGCGGACATGCTCCTTGGTCTGCAGCGCCCGAGCAGCGGCACGATCACCATTGGCGGGCGCGATACCACATCCCTGTCTCTTGGCAGCATGAGAGCAAGAATCGGCTACGTTAGCCAAGATCCGGATATTTTTAATGTGACGGTGCGCGCTAACATATTGATGGGCCTTCCTGACGCGGAAGGCGATGCTGTTATCGAGGCAGCGCGCTTGGCCCATGCTGATCAATTCATTGCCGCCTTGCCAGACGGATATGACACCATCGTCGGCGACCGCGGCGTAAAGCTCTCTGGGGGCCAGCGCCAGCGCATTGCCATTGCTCGGACAATTCTGCGCCAACCTGACCTGTACATTTTTGATGAAGCCAGCAGTGCTTTGGATTCCGAATCAGAGCGCAATATTCGTGATTCAATTTCTAACCTTGCCCGAAATTCGACTGTCGTTATCATTGCTCACCGCCTTACCACCATCGAAGGCGCCGACATCATTTACCGTCTCCGAAGTGGCCGAGCGGAGCCTCTCAGCCATGCCTCCCTTGTTAGCCAAGACAAGCAGTAGGTGAAGGATCCATATATGAACGCAGTACTCAATTGGCTCCACCGAAAGGGAAAGCAACTGGCGCTAATTCCTCGCCAGACGGGGTACTACAACCTGCCAGGAATACGCGCGGGGAACTGGGGGATAGAGACCCGCCTTCGAGGTCTGCAGGAACTCTTGAGCGTTGCGCAAGGGAAGTCAGTTTTGGATCTCGGGTGTGCCGAAGGCATGATTTCCCGCGAATTTTGCCGACATGGCGCCGCGACAATCCATGGATTCGATATCAACCTTGATCAGGTAAGAATCGCGCGGCGGGAAGTCCCAAAAGCGGCCGAAATTGGGACCCAAATCTCATTCCACCGCGCTGATTTTGGCTACTGGGATCGATTTGTTGCGGCGAACCGAAAATCCATGAATGGACAATACGATATCGTGCTTCTTCTCTCGGTTCTGGAAAAACTTCCGGAGTCCAACCAAGACACCATTCTTGACGGTCTGATGGCTTTTTCCAGAGGCTGGATCGGATTGCGCATCGCGCCGGAAACCCGTGACAGTCGGCAGATTATTCAAAAATTTTCTGATAATGGGTTTGAACTCGCGTTCGAAAATGATGGCGTGCCTGACGACCCATCTGGCCAGGAAACCGGGTGGCTTGGAGTATTTCGAAAACCATCCGCGACTTCGTGACTCATGTTCAATAACCCCGGAATCGTGGCAGTGCTTGTTATTCAGGGCCACCCTTCAACGCACCGGAATAGATTGCTCCGGAGATCGGCACTGATTTGGGCAATGCAGGTCAATCGATGTTGGGCCCAGCCTGGTGCGTACGTTGGGTGAGTGGCCAGGAAATCGAGGCGACTCAGAATGCCTGACGCAATTCTAATCGGGGGCCACGCGGTGGGCCCAGGCAACCCGGCTTTTCTGATCGCCGAAGTTGCCCAATCCCACGACGGATCTTTGGGTCTGGCCCACGCATTTATTGATGCGGCGGCCAACGCCGGGGCAGATGCTATCAAATTCCAAACCCACATCGCCGCCGCAGAATCGACCCTGGACGAAGAATTCCGCACTGCCTTTAGCACCCAGGATGACACCCGTTACGATTATTGGAAGCGCATGGAATTCACAGCGGAACAATGGGCGGGCTTGGCGGCCCACGCCGCCCACAAGGGCTTGGTATTTTTGTCGTCGGCCTTTTCGATCGAGGCCATGGAGATTCTAAAATCTCTGGGGATGCTGGCGTGGAAAATTGGCTCTGGCGAACTTGCATCTCATCAAATGCTATCGGCTATCGCCCAATCTGCGGCGGCCAGTGGCGCTCCGGTTTTACTCAGCACCGGCATGACAACGTTTGCTGAAATTGATGGCGCCGCCGAACTGGTGCTGGGGCAGGGCGCTAGCTTGGGGGTGTTCCAATGCACCAGCCGGTACCCGGCGGCGTTGGAAGACGTGGGCCTGAACGTCATGGATCAACTGCGGGCGCGCCTGAATTGCCCGGTGGGTTTGTCCGATCATACCGGCACCGTGCATCCGGCGTTGGCGGCGATCACCCGTGGCGCAGACATGATCGAAGTCCACATCGTCTTGGATAAATCCATGTTCGGGCCCGATGTTCCGGTATCTCTGACCCCGGATGAAATTGCACTGCTGCGCGCTGCCCGGGATGCTGTGGCAGTCATGGATGCCAACCCGGTGGACAACGACGCTATGGCCGCCGAGATGGCGCCCATGCGATCCATGTTTAACAAAAGTATCGCCACTGTGCGCGACTTGCCGTCCGGCACAATTTTGGCGCCTGATATGCTAACCGAAAAGAAACCGGGAACCGGAATCCCGGCGGCAGAGTTACCGACATTGATTGGCCGAGTGCTGGCCCGGGACGTTTCTTCAAAGCACCTTCTAGTCATCGAAGACCTGGAATCCTCTATCGAGCCTGAAATGGGATGAGCAATTCCAAGCGTAATATTTGCATCGTCGTCAACAGCCGGGCGAATTACGCCCGCATAAAATCGGTGATGCGGGCGGTTCAAGATCATCCGAATTTAGAGCTGCAATTGATCGTCGGCGCGTCCGCTTTGCTGTACCGGTTCGGTAATGTTGCGGACCTAATTTGCGCCGACGGGTTCGAACCCTCCGCCACGGTGTATTCCATCGTTGAAGGCGAAACCCCCACCACCATGGCCAAGTCCACCGGCCTGGCGATCATGGAATTGGCCACCCAGTTCGAAAATATCAAACCTGATATAGCGCTGACCGTAGCCGACCGGTTTGAAACCATGGCGACGGCGGTAGCCGCCAGCTACATGAACATTCCCCTGGCCCACACCCAGGGCGGCGAGGTTACCGGCAACATTGATGAAAGCGTCCGTCACGCCGTCACCAAATTGTCCCATCTGCATTTTCCGGCCACTACCCAGGCCGCTGGTTACCTGGTGCGCATGGGTGAAGATCCGGCAACGGTGCATTACACCGGCTGCCCCGCCATTGATTTGGTGGCGGGTCTGGACCTGACATTGCCCGATGATATTTTCACCCGATACAAAGGCGTCGGTGCGGACCTGGACCCTACCAAGCCATATTTGGTGGTCCTGCAACACCCCGTCACAACGGAATACGGCAGCGGTTTTGCTCAGATCAACCAGACCCTAATGGCGGTGGAACGCATCGGCATGCAAACCGCCTGGCTGTGGCCAAACGTGGATGCCGGGTCCGACGATATCTCCAAGGGCTTGCGCATGTACCGGGAAGAAAAATCTCCGGGCTGGCTGCACATGTATCGGAATTTTGGGGCCGAAGATTACGCCCGGCTGATCAACGGCACCCAGTGCTTGGTTGGCAATTCATCGTCGGCGTTGCGGGAAGGTGCCTTTCTGGGGGTGCCAGCAGTGAATATTGGCAACCGTCAACAAGGCCGCGAACACGGCGAAAATGTTGTGCATGTCCCTAACGATGCGGATGCCATTTCCGTCGCCATCACCAGCCAAATGGCCAACGGTCGGCACCCTCGGTCGGAGCTGTTCGGTGACGGATCAGCCGGGGGCAAAATCGCCGATGTCTTGGCAACCGCCGAAGTCACTATTCAAAAGCGCTTGGCGTATTGATGGACGGATTTGGCGCGTGCGAGATTTGTGGCGGGGATGCCTGGAAGCCCGTGTACGAAGGCCGCGTGCGCGATGGAAAATTCGGCAATCTGACCGCCCCGACCACCGTGGCCGAATGCGATGATTGCGGCATTGTGCGGCTAACCGAGGCCGCGTGCCACGATGACGATTTTTATGCGGGGCCGGACTATTGGGCCTCGGTGGCCGGTGGAGATGGGTTCTCGAACGCCCACGAAATGATGGCCGACGTTGGGCTTCATGGGCTGTGGGCCGATGACTTGGGTGGGAAAACCGTGGCCGAAATCGGCACCGGCGCCGGTGGCTTTTTAGATCAGATCCGGGATTTAGACGACCCGCCAGACACCATCATCGCCATCGAACCCGCCGACGCCCTGCGCCCGGATTTAGAAGCTAAAGGGTTTGAAACTTTCGCCTATGCCAGCGATGCCGCCGCGTTGTTTGCTGGGGCTGTTGATCTGGCCTGCACGTTCAATGTGATTGAACACGTGCCGGACCCGGTTGGGTTTTTGGCGGATGCCGCCGCGCTGTTGGCAACCGACGGGCGACTGCTCCTTAGCACCCCCAATCGCGACGATACGCTGATGGAATTGGCACCAGCCTATCCGCAGTTTTTCTTTCGTGCCGCCCACCGCTGGTATTTCGATGCGGACGCTCTGGCCTTTTGCGCCGCTCAGGTGGGCCTAAAAATATCTCGCGTGCATTACGTCCAACGTTACGGGCTGGCCAATGCGCTGGTGTGGATCCGCGATGGAAAACCGTCGTCGCATGAGTCCTTGCCCGGGTTGCGTGACGCCCGTCTGAATCAAACCTGGCAGGACAATTTGGTGCGCCGTGGTGTTGCCGATCGCCTTTACGCGGTGCTGGAAAAGGTCGCCCAATGACTGTGACCATCGCCTATCTGGGGGCCGAAGCCGGGTACAAAGCCCTGGTGGAAACCCTTGGCAGCGCGGCGGACGCTGTCCATGTGGAGGCCAACCCAGACGCCTTATCGCAGGCTTTGGAATCCGCGTCCGGATTGCTCGATGCCTCCATGGCCGTGCCTATCAGCGACGCCATGATCGACGCCGCACCGCATTTGAAGGTCATCAGCTGTGCCACCACCGGGTCCGACCACATCGTCCGAGGGTCGGCCCAGGCCAAAGGCATTGCCATCCACACCTTGCGCGAAGACGCCGATCTGTTGGCCAACCTCACGCCGGCGGCGGAACTTTCCTGGGCATTGTTGATGGCTGTCGCGCGCAATTTGCCAGCAGCGGTGGCCCACACTCGGGCGGGCGATTGGCGGCGGGAAGAGTTCCCCGGCACAATGATCCAGGGGCGCACCTTGGGCTTGGTGGGTGTCGGACGCATCGGTGGCTGGATGGCACGCTATGCCCAAGCGTTTGGTATGTCGGTGCTGGGATACGACCCCTACCAGGACCCCCTGCCCGATGGCGTGGAAACCGCGGCGTTGGAAGATCTGTTTGGTCGAAGCGATTTCGTTTCCATCCATGTGCACCTGTCCGACGAAACCCGTGGATTGGTAAGCAGCACTTTGTTAGAGACCGCCAAGCCCGGCCAGGTTTTGATCAACACCTCCCGCGGGGCGATTGTCGACGAAGCAGCATTGCTGAAAGGCTTGAAATCAGGGCGCATTGGCGGTGCAGGTCTAGATGTGTTGGATGGCGAGCCGGACACCGCAAACCATCCGCTGATTGCCTATTCCCAATCCAACGACAACGTATTGATCACCCCCCACTGTGGCGGCTTCAGTCCCGATGCTGTGCGCCTAGTTTGCGCCCGGGCCGGGCAAAAAATCATGGGAAATTTGGGCTTGTGAGCGCCGCTCAAGATTTCGCCGCTGGCATCGCCGCGGCAAAAGTTCCCCGGGCATTCGGCGTGCTCGGCAGCGGCCCAAGTCTGGAACTCGCTGACGCCATGGTGAACAGCGGTGTGGCGTTTCATGGGGTCCATCACGAAGCCTCCGGCGCGATCATGGCCGGGGTCACCGGTCGCCTGTCGGGCATTCCCGGGGTGGCCATGGCCATCAAAGGTCCGGGATTTTCCAACATGGCTCCCGGACTGTCTGCGTGTCTGATGGACGGCTTGCCAATGGTCGCCACCATTGAAGCGTATCCGCCGGGTACCGATTGGACCGTCCGCCACAAAGGTTTCGACCACGGGGCCATCGCCCAAGCCGTGGCCAAAGGTTTGGTGCAGCTGTCGCCGACAAGCGGATTTGCCGAATTAGCGGCATGGGCCAGTGCCGAGGCCCCCGGTCCCGTGGTGGTGGAGTTGACCGACGGAGATGGGACAACCCCAGACCCGGCCAGCCCAGTCGACGATGTGGCGGAAGTCTTGGAGGCGATCGAAGCTTCTGGGCGGCCTATGGTAATCGCCGGGTCGGGCGCCATTCGTCAAGGCTGGGGCCGGGTCCTGGCCACCCTTTCGATCCCTGTTTTTTCAACCGCCAGCGCCAAAGGTGTCATCGACGAAACCCTGCCCCACGCAGCGGGGGTGTACACCGGTGTCGGGCTGGCCGAAACGCCTGAGGCATTGCTGCTGGCTGAAACCGATCTGATCGTCGGGCTTGGCCTGCGCCCGACGGAATTCCTGGCGGCAAAATTGCCAAAACCGTCGGTGAATATCGACACCGTTGCCGCCGCCGACGCTTTGGGCTTTGCTGCCGCTTCCGGCCCAGGAATCGTTGGCCAGGCGTTGTCGGCCTTGGCTGGAAAAGAATGGGGCATGGCTCGCACCCAACTGGTAGTGGGAAAGTTGCGGGTGACCATGCTGAACGGTAGCTTCCGCCCGGCGCAGATTTTCGAAGCGGTGGATCGACGGTTCCACGGCCAGGTGCGCGGCGTTTTCGACGTGGGGTATTTCTGCACGATCGGCGAGCACGCCTGGCGGGCGCGGCGCCCCGATTTTTGCCTGATGTCTGGTAATGGCCGATACATGGGCACAGCAATTCCCATGGGCCTGGGCGCGGCGCTCCATGACGGCGATGTCCCCACGGTGATCTTTGTCGGCGACGGTGGCATTGGCGGTCCTGTGGCCGAATTGAAAATCGCGGTCGAGGCCAAATTGCCGGTGATGGTCGTGCTGTTGTCCGACGGCGGGTACGGATCGGTGCGCACCCGGGCCATCCGCGACGGCCTGGCCCAAGCGCCGCTGCTAGTGGATCAACCGTCCTGGTTGGATGCGATTTCTGGGCTGGGGTTTCCAGGCGTTCGCGTGGAAAATATCGACGCATTTAATGACGCCTTGGACCATTGGCAGCCGGACAGTGGCCCGGTGTTCATCGAAGCGGGGTTCGATGCCGATGCCTACCAGTCCATGACTGACGGCATTCGCTGAGGAGAATAGGATGGCAAAGCACATCTTGATCGTGGGGTCGGGCAGCGTCGGCAAACGCCACGCTGCAAACTTGGCGGCCCTGGGCTGCACCATTTCGGCCATGGACCCGCGGCCCCGGCGGATTTTGGAAATGGCGGCCAAGACCGAAGTCGTCGGCGCTTTTGACAGCATTGAAGAAGCCCTCCATGTGGAAAAAACCTTTGAAGGTGTGGTGATCGCCTCACCACCGAAATTTCATGTGGACCAGGCGATCGAAGCCTTGGACGCCGGCATTCCGGTGTTGTTGGAAAAGCCCGTGTCGCCGGGCTTGGAAGGCGCTGAACGCCTGGCCGCCGCCGTCAAATCCACCGGTGTGCCGCTGCTGTTGGGCTACACGTGGCGGTGGTGGCCGCCGCTGGTCCAGGTACGGTCTATGCTGGCGGACGACGCCATCGGAACTTTGCGCCATGTGCGCTTCGTCATGTCTGCGCACTTGGCCGATTGGCACCCCTGGGAAAGGGTCCAGGATTGGTTCATGGCCAGCCGTGAAATGGGCGGCGGGGCGTTGTTGGACGAAAGCCATTGGGTCGATTTGGCCCTGTGGTTTTTCGGGGCGCCAAAATCCGTCATCGCCCGCATCGAAAAAATCAGCGACCTGGAAATCGAGACTGACGACAACGTGGACATGTTACTGGTTTACGAAAATGGATTGCGGGTCAGCATTCATTTGGACCTGTACGGGCGGCCCCACCAAAAAACTATCCGCTTCAGCGGCGAAGGCGGCACGATTTTGTGGACTGATTCTCCCAACCGGGTGTCCGTGAGCTTTGAGGCCACCCCCGGCGAGGGCGACTGGGAGGAAACCAATTTCACGTGCCAGCGCAACGACATGTTTGTTGATGTGGCCAAAGAATTTTTGAGCGTGGTGGATGGCGCGCCGGTGAATTCTTGCACCATCGCCGATGGTGTTGGAGTGCTGGAGGTTTTGGAAGCCGCGCGCCGCAGCAGCGCCGATGACCGCACCATCGAGTTGTCGCCGGGCTGAATACATGGGGTGGGAAGGAAAAAATGTTCTGGCGGTGGTGCCCGCCCGGGGTGGATCCAAAGGTATCCCTGGCAAAAATCTAAAACGCGTTGGCGGCATCAGCTTGGTAGCCCGGGCGGCGCAAATTGCTGCGGCGTTGCCGTGGGTCGACGAAGCGATTATTTCTACCGACGACGACGCAATCATGGCCGAGGCCATAGCCCATGGTCTGGATGCGCCGTTTATTCGACCGCCAGAGTTGTCCGCCGATGGGGCGACGTCCGTGGATATGTGGTGCCACGCGTGGACCATGGCCGAAGATCATTACCAGTGCGAATTTCATTTATCGGTGTTGCTGGAGCCCACCAGCCCGTTACGCACACCTGACGATGTCGAACGCACGATCTGGGCCCTGGTGGATGGCGGCCACCGGGCGGCGGCAACGGTCAGCCCGACCCCTGCCCACTACACGCCCCATAAAACCCTGACCGTGGAAGACGGCGCCATCGGATTTTATTTGCAGGACGGAGCAGGGCATTCCCTGCGCCAAGCCATCCCGCAATTTTTTCACCGCAACGGAATTTGTTATGGGGTGACGCGCGAAGCGTTAATCGAAGCAGGTCAAATCCTGGAACAAGATTGCGCAGCAGTGATCATCGACCGACCCGTGGTCAACATCGACGAAGTGTTTGAATTGGAATTGGCGGAATTTTTGTTGGCGCGTCAAAGCAATGCCTGACTTGGCCCCACCCATTTTTGTCGGCGGGATGTTCAAATCCGGCACCAGCTTGTTAAGGGTCATGTTGGGCCAGCATTCGTCCATTTCGGCGGGCCTGGAAACGGCGTGGTTCGAACTGGATTGGGACAATAACGTGGGCCGGGGCGGCGAAGCTCTTAGCCGTTATGTGGCCCGCACCGCAGAATTTTACGGCGAAGATCCGCAAGTGGCCCAGGCCATGGCGGCGGGCAGTGCAGACGCTTTGGCCTTCATCGATCAATTGTTGGGGGCCAAAACCCGGCGCGATGGCGGCCACCGATGGGCTGAAAAAACCCCAGGAAACGTGCGCTTTGCCGACCAAATTTTTGGCCGCTGGCCTGATGCTCGCATGGTTCACATCATCCGCGACCCCCGGGACACCTTTGCGTCCCTGCGCCAAATCGCCAAATGGGACAGCCCTGAGGAATTCGCCAGCCGGTGGTGCGATACCTTCGGGGCATGGGAAGGGTTTAAATCCGACGGGGTGGCAACCCCTGCGAACGCCCTGGAGGTTCGCTACGAGTCCTTGGTGATGGATCCGCTGGCAACCATGGGCCGGGTGTTGGAATTTTTGGACGAGCCGTGGGAGCCTGCCGTCGGCAAACATACTGGCGAAACCAAAGATTATTTGCGCGTGCTGGGGGCCACGGGCAAGGCCAGTTCCACTTTGGCGCGCCTGGCGGACCCCTTGTCGACCAACCGCATCGGAATTTGGCAAGAAACATTGACGCCGAGGGACCTGGGCGTGGCCGAGCAATTCGTGGCGGATCGCGGCCTGACTGACGTGTACCAGCAATGCTTCGCAAAGGCTGGGTCATGAGCCAGCTGTTGTTCGTGAACTACCATTACATCCGCGACCCTGGCCAATACACGGTGGGCGTGGGGGGCGAAGCGCAATTCCCCGGCATTCACCCACTGGGTACGCGGGCCTTTGCCGACCAACTCGCCTGGCTTTCCGATCATTTCCACATGGCGACCCCGGCGGAGGCGCAAGCGCATGTGTTGGGCCACGCCACATTGCCCGGCCCCAGCGTTGTGGTGACGTTCGATGACGGCTTGGTGGACCACGCGCCTGCCGCGGGCATTTTAGAAGCCGCCGGTATTCGTGGCGTGTTTTTCGTGACCTCTCGCCCGCTTGTGGAACAGGTGCCCCTGGCTGTGCACAAGGTTCATTGGCTGCGGGCGACCACGCCGCCGGATGAATTCCGCGAAGAATTTAATGGCATGCTGCCCGGGGAATGGGCCGAGCCCAACAATCCAAATCAAGACGCAGAAGCCGCCGCCAAAATCTATATCTACGACCAGCCCGCCGATGGGATGCTGAAATATCGCATCAACTTTCGGCTTCCCCATGATGTGGTAGACGCTGTGACAACGGCGATGTTGAAATCCCGCGGGGTTGCTCTGGCTGATTTTTGCCAGGGTACGTATCTGGATGCTAGCGGTGTCCGCGCCCTTCAAGACGCCGAGCATCTGGTGGCGGCCCACGGCCACAGCCACACCCCGTTCAGCCGCTTGGAACCGGACGCATTGGCGACCGACATCAATACGAATTTGGAATGCTTAGGCGGTATTTTGGCTGCCCGTCCCCGGTGGGTGTCGTATCCCTATGGCCGGGACTGGGCGGTGCCGGCCGACACCGGCGCCTTTTGCCGCCAATTCGGATTTGAAATCGCACTCACCTTGAAGGCTGGATGGAACGGTGGGGGTGCTGATCCAACCCGGCTCAACCGCATCAACACTAACGAGGTGGAACGTGTTGCGGGCCCCGAGGCGGCGACCAATGCCTAGACGTTTGCGGTTATCTTTGAAGCCCGCAAAACAGCTTTTGTGGCTGTTTCTGTGGCGGGATATGCGGCTTTCCAAGGGCATGGAAATCGGCATCGATGCCGGCTGCGGGCGCATGGAAAACAAGCACCTGTTCCAGACCGGACGCTATGTGGGCATCGATGTGGACACCGATCGCCTGGCCAAAGCCCACCGCCAGCACCCAGATGCCCAAGTCATCAACAGCCCGATAGAAAACGCCGGAAATGTATCCGGCGATATGGTTCTGTGTGTCCAAGTCATGCACAACCGATTTTTCCAAGTGGAAAACACCCTGGCCGCCGTCAGTGCCCTGGTGAATATGGTGCGCCCCAATGGCGCGCTCATTTTTAACTTTGGTCGTCCAAGTTTCCCGTTTGAGTCCGACGTTGATGCCCTTCTGGCCACGGCATTTGCCCAAGTGAAAAAACGCAAATACGGGGCCTGGTCGGCAAACCAAACCTTATTCGCGCCGTTGTTGGCATTGGCGATGTTTGTGATCCCGGCTCTGCGCAAAGGCCGTGGATTTCACAAAATTTATTATGTCTGCCGGGGCCGGCTCGGGGCAAGGCTGGGGTGAGGGCAATTTTGGAAGCGACCATGGTATGGTAGCCGTTCGCCTTTTGACCGTTACAAACTGGGTTTAAGTCGTGGGTCAAATTGATTTCCTAATCACGCGTGTGGCCAAACGTCTGAAACTATCGCGCAAGACGATGTTCCGGCTTGTAAAGGCCAGGCGCATGGCTACGCACCCAGCAACGGTTTTGGAAAGGCGACGATCTGCCGCCCATGTGCTGGAACATTCAAAATGGCGCGGTTACTTACCCCGGCAGTCGGGGTTTAAGAAATTCGTCGAAAAAGACATCCCGGGGCTAGCGGACATGGTGGCAATTTGTCGGCACGTTTTGGCCGGATACGAAAGCAAGAATGTGGAATCGTCCGAGTCCAAAAAACCATTCTTTAGCAACCTGCTGACTCAGGACGATCTGGCTGCCCAACCGGAAATTTTGGAGTTTGCCATTTCACCGGTGATGACGGAAATCGTCACCGATTATTTGGGGGCGGTACCGCGGATGCACTGCTTAGGCATTTTTATTTCTCCCGTCACGAACACGATGATTTCCAGCCAGTGCTTTCACCGGGACGAGCACGATTTTCGCCAGGTCAAGATTTTCGTGAATTTGGATGACGTCACCGGGGAGGAAGGCCCGTTCACCTTTCTCCCTGCACCAGAAACCGCAGCCGTGTGCCGGGCGGTGGGCAAGGGCTGGGGGGCTGGCCGTCTGACCGACGATGAAGTGTTGGGAAATACGGCACCGGAAAAGGTGGTGCGCCTGATCGGCTCGGCGGGCGACGGGGCCTTTGTGGATACTAGCCGTTGTCTCCATTATGGCAGCCGCACAATAAAAGGGCGCCGGGCTATCTTGATGATCAAATATGTATCGGCGCCCGACGCCTTGGTGGAAAAGGACAAGCCGGAAATGCCCGGTTATCCCCTGACCCACTTCCCGCCGGAACAAATTCCGAAAGACGGCGTTGGCCGGCTGATGTTGGCGCCCCACGGGTTCGGCGGGTTTTCCTCTGTACGAGAGGACGCGCGATAGGGATCGTTCGAAACCGGACTCGGACCACGGCACCATTCGGCGCGCGTGCTCTTTAATTCGTTTCCTTTTCTGCTCGGGTTCCTGCCGGCGGTGCTGGCGGGGGCATTCATGCTTGATGCCATGGGCGCACGCCGGTTTGTGCTGGTGTGGTTGGTGGCGGCATCCCTATTTTTCTATGGCTGGTGGAACCCACCTTTTCTAGGTCTGCTTGTGGGCTCGGTTCTGGCTAATTTCGCTTTGGGCCGGGGCATTGTCCGCGCCAACGTGGCGGGTCAGCCACGGTTAGGCTGGTGGCTAACCGCGTCAGGAGTGGCGGGAAATCTGGGGGCCATCGGCTGGTTCAAGTACGCCGGATTCTTTTGGGCAATCATCCCCAGCTTGGACGGGAATTTCACCTTCACCCATATCATCCTGCCTCTGGGAATTTCGTTTTTTACCTTCCAGCAAATCGCCTTCTTGGTGGATTGCAATCGTGGCGTCACCAAGCCTCATTCGTTGCCGGAATACGCCCTGTTCGTGACTTTCTTCCCGCAATTGATCGCCGGGCCCATTGTCCACCACGGCGACATGCTGCCACAATTCCGCGCTCTCGACGGGTTCCGCCTAAAAGCGGTGGGTCTTGCTATGGGCTTCGAGATTTTTCTGATCGGTCTGTTCAAAAAGGTCGTACTCGCCGACGGCCTAGCAGTCCACGTGCAGCCGGTCTTTGGTGCCGCCGCGTCTGGTGATCCGTTGACGATGGTCGAGGCATGGGGTGGGGCGCTGGCGTTTTCGTTCCAGCTATATTTCGATTTTTCCGGGTATTCAGACATGGCAATGGGTTTAGCAGCTATGTTCGGCCTGCGCCTGCCGATCAATTTTGATTCGCCCTACAAGGCCACCAGCATCATCGAGTTTTGGCGGCGCTGGCACATGACGCTCTCCGCTTTTCTGCGTGACTATTTATACATCCCGTTGGGCGGAAATCGACAGGGATCGGCACGTCGATACACCAACATTGCCCTGACCATGGTGCTGGGCGGGTTGTGGCATGGTGCAGCGTGGACGTTCGTGTTTTGGGGTGCCCTGCATGGGGCTTTACTGATCGTCAATCATCTGTGGCGGGTCATGGGCGTGCGCCTACCTGGGCCGGTGGGCTGGGTGCTGACGTTTTTGGCCGTTTGTGTAGGCTGGGTATTTTTCCGGGCCGAGTCCTTCGATGCGGCGTGGGCAATGGTGTGGACGATGTTCGGTGGCCAGGGATTCACGGCAACGGGACCAATGGCGGCTTTCGGTGGCGACAGCCAGGTGATCGCTCTGGCGATCGCCCTGATCTGGGTTGTCGCCGCCCCCAATACCCAACAATGGGTGGCGGGCATCCATGGGCGTTCGGTGGGCCTGGATGCCGAAGACCCGCCTCGTCGATACGCCTGGGCCGCTGGCCGCGTGGGGGCCGTCGCAGTGGGGGTGTTAGGCGGTGCCGCGATCATCAGATTATTTGTGGGGGGTTACAGTGAATTCCTTTACTTCCAGTTCTGATCGGCCTGGGCTCCACGGGGCGCTGGCTTTGGCGGTGGTTCTGGTGATCGGGGTGGGATTTGCCACCGCCACCGAAACCTTGGTGCGGTGGCGGGTCGTGCCGGTGGATTTATTCGTCCTGCACCTGGAGTTTTTCAGCACCGCAACCAGTGCCGATGCCGTTTTCGGCGACAGTCACATGTCACTTGGGTTCACCGGCGTTGGGGGCTTTGTGAACCTGGCGTTTGCGGGGGAAAATCTAGCGACAATCGCGGGAAAAGCCCGGGTTTATTACCTTGACCGCGCGCCGGGCCGGGTAATTCTTCAGGCCGACCCCAGCATGTTGGCGGCCATCCGGGATGCCGAACCCGCCACGGCCTACGCGCCGCTGGTGGAGCAAACCGCGCGCCATTGGGTTGCTAGTTTAAGCCCAAGACACCAGCCGCGCCTGATGGCCTATTGGCAGGAGTTCTTCGATGGCGGGGGGTTTGTGGCAAACCGACAGATCCAACCAGACGGAGCGCAGACCAGGACCGGCCGGTTCGATCAACTGTCAGAGGCCGATCGGCTAACGGCGGCGATGGACGAGGCCACCGGCCAGCGCCCACCGGGCGACCTTGGGGACAGCCCGGGGCTCGCGGCCTTGGACCAATTGGTTGCCGATCTGGCATCGCGCGGTGGCGAGGTGTGCCTGGTGACCATGCCCATGGCACCGTCGTTTCAAGACGTTGCCAACGGCATGCCTGAATTTGCCGCCGCCCGCCAGGCGTTCGACCGACTAGCCGGTCGTCACCAGATCGCCCGGGTCGATCTTTGGGCCGCGGCAATTGAACCGGGTAGTTTCGTGAACCAAGATCATTTGAACCATCAGGGTGCCCGGGTCATTGCCCCGCGCATTGTCGATGCATGTTTTCCCTAACCAGCCTGGGCCTTGGCTGCCAGAACGAATCCCATGCCCATGGTAAGCTTTGCCGGGATGTCTCCGTTCACGAAATCGACCGCCAATCCCAGCCCTTCCAGATCGGCGACAGAACCCTGAAAATACCGTTTGGCCACGATCAGATCCCGGCGCAGACCGTCCGCGTTCCAGTCGGCAAAGGGCTCGATCATCGCCACGTGGCCGGACGACACCCGCACCATTTCCCGCTGAGCGCTCTGTCTGATGGCTTCCATTTGTTCCAGTGCGTGGGCGGAAAACACCAAATCGAATTCGCCATCGGCGAAGGGCAGCGCGCGGGCGTCCGCTTCTTGGGCGCGGACGTTTGCCAGCGGCCCAAATTGCTCGATGGGCTCCGGCGAAAATTCCGCGACTTGTTTGGGGGGGCCTTCGGCTGCCGCGGCGTTGGTCGCTTCCACCCCGGCCGCAGTCAGCTCGGCGCCGATGAATTCGACTTCCGGGAACCGCGAGCCCAAAACCAACAGGTTCAGCCCCACCCCGGATCCAACCTCCAAAACCCGTTTGGGTTTCAGGGCGGAAATGGTCTTCATCAACAGGGCCAAATGCACCCGTTTGGTCGCCATCTCGCCGGCCAAAAACCGCCGCTCTCCCCAGACAATGGCCGTGGAATCCCCTTTAGGCGGCAGACGCTTGGCCAATTCATAAGTGGGCCAAATTTTGTCCTGATAATCGCGTTTCACATCCGCTTGGCTGCGGGCCAGGCCTATCAGACGTTTGACCACATTGCGCCGCCGCATTTTCACGGCTTTGCGCTTCAAGCGCTCAGCTTCGGCGGACCATCTGGGGTCGTCCTTGGCGACCTCGGCGTGAATCCAAGGTGCGAACAGGCGTTCAATTTCCGATGGTGGCAGTTCAATCATCCAGAACTAAATTTGACTAGGAGGGAGCTGCAATTGTTCCGTACGCGGCCTTTTTTGTCTAGAAGTTACCCAGGCCCCCGCCCGAGATCGAGGGCGTTCATCGCGGCTGGCAAATGGCGGGCTCTGAGCCCGCCCAGCGCCGCCGAATACGCAGGTATAGAAGCGAATTTTTTGCCCTTGGGCTGCCAAAAGGCCAACCCATGACCTTGCGCGAAACACTTGGGCTTCATGTAGCTGCGCCGGTGATCGGCAGGCTGGCGCGGCGGGGAAAGGCCCAGACCGCGGGCAAGCTGATGGCTGGGCTGGTTTCTTCGCCCCCCGCCAGCGGGGCCAAACGGCTGCTGACCCTGCCAAAGCCGGGGTTTACCCAGGACGCCCAGGCCGCCTTTTCGGGTGACTCCCGGGTGGCGGTTTTGGCGTTCAATCGGGCTTATGTGAAAGCGCCGTACCCGTCGTTTTTGCCCCCAGAAGTTGACGACAATAATTACCGGTCCGCTGCCCCGGAATATGACGCCGCGAAAGCGGGTTTACGGAAATTTTGGGCGCAGGCTTGGCCGCACATCCAGAACCGTGCCCAGGCGGATGCGGTGTTGACGGGTAATTTTAGCTATTTCGCGGAACAGGAATTGGCGGCGGTGGTCGAGGCCCAGGGCACGCCGTTCATTGCCGTGCACAAAGAGTCCCTGAAAACACCCGGGCGTCAGGTATTTTTCGAGCGCCTGTACGAGGAACGACGGCAACCGTTTCCTGGCCGCCGCATTCTTGTTTACAACACCATCGAACGGGACGTTCAGGTCGCCGCTGGAATTGCACCCAAATCCAACATTACGGTGTGCGGCATGCCCCGACTTGATGTTTTACATGCCTGGCGCGTAAAGGTCGCCCATGACTCAGACCCCCCGGCCCGGCCCATGGTGCTGATGTTCTCGTTCCACCCAAAAACCGGATTACCGTTTATTCCGCGCAAACCTGGCACACCCCAGGGCCGCATGGAGACGTTGGGGCCGGAGGAACAGGCCCTCAGCTGGGCCAACCTTCATCTTGGGTTTCATCAAGCTGCGGCGCGGCTCGCCCGAGAAAATCCCGATCTGGATGTGGTGGTAAAAGGCAAAGCCGATTTGCCGAAATGGTTAAAGGCAACAACTGGGGGGACTCTTGATTTGGAAGGTTTGGCGAACCTTCGCGTTGTGGTTGGCGGCGATCCCCAGGACCTCATTGCCTCCGCATCGGTGATCACCGGGTTTGGCACCACGGCGTTGCTGGAAGCCTTGGCGGCTGGGAAACGCGTGGTGCTGCCCCAATTCGCCGAGGCGGCCACGGGTGACATGGTCCCCTTTGTGTTGGATTTGGGCGGTGCCGCTGAAATCGCAAACTCTGTGGACGACTTTGTTGACCGCCTCCGTCAGGGGGCCCAGGGCGGTCCCACGCCAGCGGAAGCCTTGGACCCAGCGTCCATTGAAATTTTGGACATCTGGGCGGGGAATTCCGACGGTGGTGCCGGTGACCGGGTGGCCCAGGCGGTCCTTAGCGAAATCGCGGCGGCATAAGGCGGTGGCATTGGATCGAATCCTGAAAGGTGCGGCGCGCCGCGCTTTAAGCGCAGGCATTGCCCTGGGGTCCCTTGGCCGCAGCCCAGGAATCGTTGGCGGATTGATTGGCCTGGGGGTGGGCCCATTGACCGCTGATGCTGGGCCGGACGCCCCACGCATCTTGACTTTGCCCAAGGGCGGCTTCATCGAAGACGTGGGCGCAGCCTTCGGCGATGGCGATTTCACCGTCCTGGGATTGGCCCGGTATCACACCAAGGCACTGTACGGGGGCTTTCTGCCCCAATGGGTGGACGACAACAGCTACAAATCAGCGCCGGCGAAGATGGATGCCCGCAAGGCTGCGTTGCGGGAATTTTGGCAGCAGGTCTGGCCGAGGGTTCAGGCACGGACTCAGGCCAGTGCGGTGCTGACGGGGAATTTTGCCTATGCCGCCGAGCAAGAATTCGGCGCTGTGGTGGAGGCATCAGGCGTCCCCTTCATCGCTATGCACAAAGAGGCTTTGAAAACGCCGGGGCTCGTGAATTTTTATACCACTCTGTACCGGGATCGCCGCCAGGCATTCCAGGGCCGAAAAATCCTGGTCTACAACGCCATCGAACGGGGCATCCAAATTGATTCTGGGATCATCCCACCGGATCGTGTGGAAGTGTGCGGCATGCCGCGATTAGATCGGTTGCACCAATGGCGTATCCGCGCCGCCCAGTCGGAGATACCCAGCGGTCGGCCCCTGGTCTTGTTCTTATCGTTTCATCCAAAAACTGGCCTGCCGGTCATTCCCAGGAAGCCGGGCGCGGTGGAAGGTCGTTTGGAAGTTTTGTCCGATGGCCTGGGCGAAGTGTCTTGGCACGACCTGTCTGCCCAATGCCACCGCGCTGTGCTGCGCCTGGCCCGTGAAAACCCCGGCATCGACGTGGTGGTCAAAGGCAAGGGCGATTTAGCCAAATGGCTGGGGCTCACCGGCACCGCCATCGACAACGACCGTCCGGAAAATCTCAAACTGATTGTGGGCGGGGACCCCCAAGATTTGATCGCTCGAGCGTCCATCGTCTGCGGCTTCACCACCACGGCGTTGTTGGAAGCCATC